>Ga0308157_10001037_pt1 | contig 66800 bp, 48 predicted proteins | sample PhyBR1_FD_201035 | JGI IMG/M metagenome (GOLD analysis project Ga0308157, IMG submission 201035) | Phyllosphere microbial communities from UC Gill Tract Community Farm, Albany, California, United States - DLSLB.R1 | ecosystem: Host-associated > Plants > Phyllosphere > Unclassified | place: USA... | reverse complement strand
GCACCAGTAGTTCGTTCTCGCCCTGCCGCAGCAGCGGCGATTGCAACAGGAAGTAACGCGGCACATGCCAGCTGCGTGACAGCGGCTCGACCAGCGATGCATCGCGATCGATCAAACTGCCGTTGAGGTACACGGCCGCCGCCATGCAGGTGTAATCCAGCAGCAAGCCGGTTGGCTGATTGGCATCGCCCTGCTGCCAACGCAGGCGATACCAGACCACTCCATCGTGATCCGGCCAGCGCGTCTGCCACTGGTCAGCCAGTGGCACCTGCACCCAACCCTGCGCAGGTGCTGCTGGCGATTGCCAGTCTGCACGTACAGCTTCAGCGTGGGTGATACGGGTGATGTCCCCTGCCCCTGCGTTGGCGCTGGCCATGCAGACCGACAGCAGCAACAGCAAGAACCAGCGGATCAAGGCAGCAGCCCCATCGCACGCGCTTCATATACCGCGGCGGTCCGCGAGCCCACCGCCAGCTTGCGGTAGATGTTGCGGGTATGGGCTTCGATGGTGAGCCGTGACAAGCCGAGCAACTCGGCAATCTCGCGGTTGCCGTAGCCCTGCGCAACGTGGTTCAGAATGCCGAGCTCTCGCTCGGACAGCTGCACGGCGGGCGCTGCTGGAGCAGCGACTGGAGGCTGCGCAACCGCTGGCAGCAAGGCCAGAATGCGCCGCGCGATCATCGGGTCGATCGGCGCGCCACCGCGTTGCAGGCTGCGCAGCGCAACCGTCAGCTCGATGTCTTCCCGGTCCTTGAGCAGGTAGCCTGCGGCGCCAGCGCGCAATGCAGCGAAGATGCTTTCTTCCTCGGCAAACGCGGACACGATCACTGCTTGCAGCTGCGGCACATGCTGCTGCATCCAACCGACAAGTTCGATGCCGGTGCCGTCGGGTAGCTGCATGTCGACCAGGGCGAGGTCGAACTGATGGGCTTGCAGGAGTGCAAGGGCGCTGCCGAGGCTGTCGGCGGTGTGAATCCGTGTCTGTTGGTCTGTCAGTAATTCGGACACGAGCCTGACCAGCCTCGCCAGCGAAGCTGCGTCGTCGTCGATGATCAGGATGGAAGACAGCTCCATCGGCCCCCGCCATGGTCCGTGTTGTGGCGGAGTTTAGCGTGCTCTTACGGTTGGGTTGTGAGGGGGCTTTGCGGGGGGGCTATTCGCGACCTCGGGACGGCAAAAGCTACCTCCGTTGGGATCAATAGGCGAGGCGGCCCTCACCCCCTGCCCCTCTCCCGCAAGCGGGAGAGGGGAGGAAGCCCAGCTTCGGACAATCTACGAAACAGCCTTGCTCCGGATGGTTTACCAGAAAGCCTTACTGCGGATGAATCCGGAAAGCCTTGGCTCTCGCTCTTACCAGGTACGGCGCAGCGGGTGGGCTTCGGTGTTGAAGACGATGCCTTCGAAGTCCAGGGTCTTGGCCGGGGCGAACAGCAGGTAGTAGTACTTGAACGTCTCGGCGAACAGGAAGCTCTCCATCGAGTCATCCTTCTCCTTGCTGCGGACATCCTTCAGCGCGGCGAAGCCATGATCGGTGCGGGTGTAGCGCACGAAGTCGTCGAAGAATTCCTTGCCCATGCCACGGTAGCGCGCGTCACCGGTGTAGTGGTGCAGGTAGTAAGCCGACTCGACGATCTCCGGGCGCAGCGCGTAGCTCGGCGAACGCACTTCCATCTTGGCGTAGTCCAGCGACTCCGGCTCGATGTCATGCAGGCGCCACATCTTCAGGTTGGATTCCTGCAGGCGCTTGGCGCGGTCCAGGTCGCCGCCCAGGGCCAGCAGGCCCGGCATGAACGCGTCCAGCGCGCCATACGTGGTGGAGGTGCGGGCGCCGGTGTCCATGTCGGCGTGGCCGTACCACAGCTCGCCTTCGCGCGATTCATCGGCCAGGTACTGGTTGATCGGGCCGATGCTCTCGTCCCACATCTTCTTGCAGTCTTCGTCGCCGAACAGCTTCCAGCACTTGAGCAGGTACTCGTAGTACGAGTCGATGCCACCGGCGATCGAGGCATCCTTGTTGGTCCACTCGCCGGTCTCGACGTTGATGTTCAGGCCAACGAGGCCGATCTTGGAGCGGCGCTTGTGGGTTTCCACCAACGCACGCTTGGCCTTGTCGTAGTAAGCCTGCTTGCCGGTGAGCTTGGCCAGGGTGCCGAACTCCAGCAGCAGCGTGCCGGTTTCGGCCGGGTTGCTGATCTTGCCGCTGGTCTTGCCGGTATGCAGGTTGACGTGGGTGTACGGCAGGCCGGTCGGGCTGTCGAAGACCGGCGACAGGCGCGTGCCCAGGTCATCGGCGAGCTTGAGCAGGCGCTCGTCGTTGGTCATCTGGTAGGCCGACAGCAGGCCGCCGAGCAGACGGATGGTGACCTCGAAGTTCTGCACGTCCATGTCCTGGTCGAAGGACAGCTGGGTGACGATCAGCTCACGGGCTTCGTTGGCTTCCTTGTCGAGGCCGAGCAGCAGCAGCGTGTCCAGTGCGTCGACCGGGGACATCAGCAGCGGCTTGGGATACCAGTCGCGCGGCTGGCCGCTGATCGGCTTCAGGTCGTCGTGGCCCTTGGCGTACTGCATGTAACCCTGCCAGGCGTGGCGGGTGGCCTCACGGACCTGCTCGGCCATGCGGGCGGCTTCGGCGTCATCGACGGCAGGAAGCGCGGCATCGGCCGGCGCGGCGGCAGCGGCCGGTGCAGCCGGGGTGGTGGAGGGAGCGGCGGCCTGCTGGCTGCAGGCGGATAGCGCCAGCATCAGCGCGGCGACCAGGGGGGCGGTACGCAGGGAACGGGTCATCAGTGGATCCTCTCGACGGAAGCGTTGTCTTGCGATGCAACGGGACGGGACTGCAGGGTGTCGCCCAGCGTCTGCAGGTGCAGGGCTGTGCGCAGGGTGGAAAGTGGTGCGGTGCTGCGCACGATCAGCGTGCGGCTCTGGCTCGGCAGCAGGTCGAAGGCATTGTCTTCGACGCTGGCATCGGCATTGTTGAAACCGATCCAGATGCCGCGGACCAGTTTATCGGCATGCAGCTGCAGCAGGTAATGATCGCCTTCGGCGCGCAGCTCACTGTGCAGCTGTGCTGGCTGGAGGGCTTGCTGCTTGGCGGGGACGAAATAGACAAGGCGTTGTGCCACTACTACATCACCGCGCAGCAGTTCGAATACGGCGACGCTGCGGCTGGGGTCTGCGCCCTGCAGCAACTCGGCGTCGCTGAAGCGTGCAGCCTCGGTGGCCGACAGTGCGGGCAAGCTGATCGGCCTGCGCTGCTGCTGCAACTCCCGCCCATCGAAATCCAGCACGCGCACACGCCACTGCCCCTGCACTTCTGCACGACCGTCGTTGAGCAGACTGAACCGGGTACTGCCTTCATCGCGCAACGCGGCCACCGCCACCTCGGCGAAGAAGCGCCGCGCATGGAAGTTCAGTGCTTTCCAGTTGCCGAAGTAATCGACGCTGGACCAGGAGGCACCCGGCCACACGTCGTTGAGCTGCCAGTACAGCGAACCCATCGTGTAGGGTCGTGAGGCGCGGTGGTGCAACGCAGCCAGCTCGATGCCCTCGGCCTGCATCATCTGGCTCAGGTAGACGAAGTCAGGGAACGAGCGCGGCGTACCGAACTCCATCTCGATGTAGTGCAGCAGACGCTCATTTCCCTTACCGGCGAGGAACTTCTGGTGCGCCTCGATCACCGGCCCATCCACCTGCTGCTCTTCAGGCGTGGCAAAGGCGTTGATGGTCGACAACTGCGGCCAGGCCTGCAGGCCGTACTCGGACATGAAGCGCGGGGTTTCCTTTAGGTAGGCCGTCGGCGGCAAGGCCGGGTTGCCCCAGACCTCCCAGTAGTGCTTGTCACCGCGACGCGAGTCATTGGCCTTGGTATCCAGGTCATTGCTGGGCGAACTGGCCCAGTACGGTACGCCCAACCCCTCCTCGGCGATGACGCTGCGCAGGTCCTTTCCGAACAGGTCCACATAGCCCTGCCAGACTTTCTCGGCGAACACCGGATCGGCTTCCTTCAAGGTTTTGCCGTGGCCCCAATCCTTCCACGCGGTCTCTTCTTCGTTGTTGCCACACCACAGCACGATGCTGGGATGGTGGCGCAAACGACGGATGTTGTCGCGTGCTTCGGCAACGACGTTGGCGCGGAACGCAGGGTCATAGCCCGGTTGCATGCCGCCGCCGAACATGAAGTCCTGCCACACCAGCAAACCGAGCTCATCGGCGATGTCGAAGAAGGCATCGTCTTCGTAGTAGCCGCCGCCCCAGTTGCGCAGCATGTTCATGTTGGCATCGCGTGCGGCCTGCAGGTCGCGGCGCAGACGCTCGCGGGTTACCCGAGCCGGGAAGGCATCAAACGGAATGACATTCGCACCCTTGGCGAATACCGGAACGCCATTGATGACGAAGCCGAAGCCCTGCCCGCCGTCCCTGTCCTGTTCGCGTTGCAGCTGCACGGTGCGCAAGCCGATGCGGATGCTGGACGTCAGCACGTCCTGCTTGCCCTCACCCAGGCGCGCCTGCACGGCGTAGCGATCCTGCGCGCCATAACCCACCGGCCACCAGCGCCGCGGCTTGTCGATCTGCAGTGGCAGCGACACCGTGTTCTCGCCGGGGGCCAGCGCGATATCGCGCTTGATCTGCGCTACAGATTTTCCTTCCGGGTCACGCACATCGATGACGACCTGTTGTGTCGCAGCCTTGTCCGCCTGCTCTACCTGCAGCAGCACGCTCAGATCGGCCCTGTCAGCATCCAGCGCATCGGTGCGTACCGCCAGATCAGTGATGCGCTGTTGATTCCAGCTATCCAGATGCACCTGTCGCCACACGCCGGCAGTGACATAGCGCGGACCCCAGTCCCAACCGAAGTGGTAGGCGGGCTTGCGTACGAAGTTGCCGACCATCGCGTCCTTGGGCTCATCCCCGTAAGGCGAAGGATAGTTGCCGGCAATCTTGTGCGGCATCGCCTGCACCTGCGGCAGCAAGGTGCGGATGGGTGAGCGGAACACGATCTGCAGTTCGTTGCCCTGCGCGCGCAGGCGGCCATCCACGCGTGCACGCCAGGTGCGGTGCGCGTTGTCGGCCTTCAGCAGCGGCTGGCCGTTGAGGCGGACCTCGGCGAAGGTGTCCAGGCCATCGAAGCGCAGCTCCGCATGCGGCCGCGCCAGGCTTGCGGCATCCACGTCGAAGCGGGCGCGGTATTCCCAATCAGCGAGTCCGATCCACTGCAGGCCCGCTTCAGCTGCGCCCACGTAAGGATCGCCGATCAAGCCAGCAGCCATCAGATCGGTATGCACGCTGCCCGGCACGGTCGCTTGTTTCCACGCATCCATGCCCGGATGTGCCTGTAGTTGCGAATCGCCCGGCAGCAGACGGAAGCTCCATTGCGCCTGCAATGGTGCGGCCACGGCTGCACTGGAAGCCAGCGACAGCGCGCACAGCAACAGGCCACGGCATACGCGTTGAGCGAGAATTTGTATCGATCCAAACTTCGAATGCGCTTGCTGCATTCCATCTTCTCCCTGGTGCTGCTTCCGGTTTGCCTCACCGAGTGCCGCTGGCGCTCAAACCACCATCAACAAAAATCCGAAACTACGCTTGCCCTGCAATTAGCTACTGACGCCAAGCGTTGGAGCGGTCCCCGCCTTGGCGGGGATGGCGACTGAAACGACACGAATGCTGTTGATCAGCTTTCGCGCACCACATTCAACACTTCGTGGCAGGCACCCATGGTGTGGTAATCGGTCTTGCCGGCCGGGCTCTTCTCGTCGTCGTACTTGCCGTTGTCGACATTGAGGATGCGGAACCACGCACCGTAGCGATGATCAACGAAGTACTGCCACGAGTACGCCCACAGCCGCTCGTACCACTCCCAGTAGCCGGCATCGCCGGTGCGCTTGGCCAGCAGCGCGGCGGCCGCCAACGACTCGGCCTGCACCCAGAAATACTTGTCGTCGTCGCAGACGAAGCTGTCACCACCGATGGTCTCTCCGTCCATGTTGGGCTGACGGCGCGACTCCGGTGCAAAGCCGTAATACAGGCCACCGCGCGCTTCATCCCACGCGCGCGTCATCGAGGCATCGAACAGGTGCCGTGCGGTCGGTACCAGCCAATCGGCATCGACGTGGCGGTCGAGGATCATCAGCAGCTTGGCCCATTCGGTCTGATGGCCGGGTTGGAACCCCCACGGCCGGAACAGGTGCTTGGGATTGTCCAGGTTGTAGTTCCAATCGATGTTCCAATCGATGTCGTAATGCTCCCAGACCAGGCCGCCAGCCTTGGCCGCCTGCCGGCGGGTCATGTTGTCGGCCAACTGCAAGGCGCGCTGCAGGTAGCGCTGTTCGCCACTGGCCTCGAACGCAGCCAGCATTGCTTCGCACATATGCATGTTGGCGTTCTGGCCGCGATAGCCGGTGAAGTTCCAGTTGGCGTCGGCTTCGTCGCGGTACAGGCCGTACTGCGGCTCCCAGAAGTGGCGTTCCAGCAGCTGCCAGGTCTCGTCCATCCATTCACGGCCCTGCTCGATGCCGGCCTTCAGCGCACAGCTGTACGCCAGCAGCACGAACGCCACGCCATAGCAGTGGTTCATGTCGTCCTCGACCTTGCCATCGCGCAGGGTCCAGGCGTAGCCGCCAGTGGCTGGATTGCGGTGCACATCACGCAGGTAGCGCACGCCGTGCTTCACCGCTTCCAGATACTCCGCGTTGCCATATTCGCGGTAGGCCATCGCATAGTTGAAGACGAAGCGGGTGCTGCTGACCAGGTGGCGATGGCTGCGATCGTAGATGCTGCCGTCGTCGCGGTAGTAGTGGAAGAAACCGCCATCGGCATCGATGCAATGCGGATGGTAGAAGGCCATCGTGTCGGCGATGTGCGCACGCAGGAAGGCCGGGGAACGGAAATCGGGCGTGGTGGTCATGCGATGGCTTCCTGTTGCTGCAGCAGCTGCTGTACTTCACTCAAGGCGGGCATTGCCGCGAACGCACCCTTGCGGGTTACCGCCAGGGCACCTACCGCGGCAGCGAAGCGCAGCGTGCCATTGATTGCATTCGGGGTCTGGCAGAAGGCGGCAAAACCGGCGCCTGCGCCACCGCGCTCAACCAGCCCGACCAGCACGCCGCCGACAAAGGCATCGCCCGCAGCGGTGGTATCCACCGCCTGCACACGGAAGCTCGGCACCTCGCCCTCCCCATGCCGGGTATACCAGCGCAGCGTGCCCGCACCGTCGGTGACGATCACCCAGCGCGCCTGCGCTGCCAACAGACGGCGCAGCACCTGCGCATCGCCGTCGGCGCCCAGTGGCGCGGCCAGGTAATCGAGCTCTTCACGCGAGAGCTTGATCAGGTCGGCGCGCTCCAAGGCCTGCCACAGGCGCGGCGTGGGATCGACATCGGCTGGCCACAGCGCCGGGCGCAGGTTCAGATCCAGGCTGACCACCGCGCCGGCAGCGCGCGCGCGCTCCATGCCGGCGAAGGTCGCCGCGGCGATGTCCGCTTCGGTCAGGCTGTTGGAGCAGACGTGGAAGCAGGCAGTGCCGTCGAAGCAGGCGGACAGGTAGTGCTCGGCGCGGAACAGCAGGTCCGCCGCCGGCGGCCGGTAGAAGCTGAAGCTGCGCTCGCCATGCGCGTCCAGCGCGACGAAGGCCAGCGCGGTCTTGGCTTGGTCGGTACGCACGATGCAGTCGGTCTCGACCCCGGCCTGCTGCAGGCTCTCCAGCAGGAAGTCACCGAACATGTCGCGGCCCAACATGCCGGCGAAATGGCTGCTGGCACCCAACCGCGCGGCCGCCACTGCGACGTTGGCGGGGGCACCGCCTGCGTACTGCAGGAAGGCGCGCGGGGTGTCCGCCGAGGCCGGTGGCTGCGCTAATAGATCGATCAAAATCTCGCCGAAACAAACAATCTTGCCCATCTGGCCTTAGTCCTGTTGGGTAACGCCGGTGCTGGTACGCGAACCGACCAGCCCGTAGAAAATGATGTAGCCGTAGCACAGCAACGGCAGTACGAATGAATGGTGCACGCCGATGCGGTCGGCCAGCACGCCCTGCAGGAAGGGCACCACCGCGCCGCCGACGATGGCCATGATCAGCAGGCTGGACGCCTTGTTGGTCAACGGCCCCAGGCGTTCGATGCCAAGCGCGAAGATGGTCGGGAACATGATCGAGTTGAACAGGCCAATCGCCACGATCGAGTACAGGGCCACCTGGCCTTCGCTGGCCATGGTCAGTGCCAGCAAGCCCACATTGATCAACGCGAACAGCGCCAGCAGCTTGCGCGGCGAGAAGCGCACCAGCAGCAGCGAACCGGCAAAGCGCCCGATCATCGCCATGGTCCAGTACAGCGATACGTAGTGCGTGGCCTGCTGCTCACTGAAGCCACCGATGTTGGGCAGCGACAGGTAGTTGACCAGGAAGCTGCCGATCGAGACCTCGGCACCCACATAGAAGAAGATGCCCAGCACGCCGAACAGCAGATGCTTGTGGCGCAGCGCATCGCCATAGCTGTGGCGTGCACTGTCGGCCTGTTCGCTGTTCTCGCTCAGCGACGGCAGCCGGAACAGGAACACGAACAGTGCCAGCAGGAACAGCGCCACTGCCAGGCCAAGATACGGCCCCTGCACCGACTGTGCCTCCTGCGCGCGATAGGCCAACTGATCAGCCAGCGGCAGCGCGGTCAGCTCATCGGCGCTCTTCACCGTATTGCCCAGGATCAGCATGCCGCCAAAGATCGGCGCGATCGCGGTGCCCAGCGAGTTCAGTGCCTGTGCCAGCGTCAAGCGACTGGAGCTGGTGCGTTCCGGACCAAGCAGCGCCACATAGGGATTGGCCGCCACCTGCAGCACGGTGATGCCGGTTGCCAGCACGAACAGGGCCGCCAGGAAGGCGCCATAGACGCGCAGCTCCGCCGCCGGCCAGAAGCCAAGCGCACCGATGCCGGCAATCACCAGACCGGCGACGATGCCCTGCTTGTAGCCAAGCCGCGCCACCAGTCGACCTGCGGGCAGCGACATCAGGAAGTAGGCACCGAAGAAGGTGAACTGCACCAGCATTGCCTGGGTGTAGTTCAGTTCGAATACCGACTTCAGGTGCGGAATCAGGATGTCATTGAGGCAGGTCAGGAAGCCCCACATGAAGAAGATGGTCGTCGCCACCGCCATGGCCACACGCGTATTGACCACGGGCGCCGACTGGCTTGATGTAGATGATGGCGATGTTGGTATGTGCATGTGGGCTGCCTGGATACGGTAATCGGGAGACGGGGTTGAGGAGTCAGCTAGGTCTTGCTGCACTGCTTTCGCGGATCCGCAGCTGCACCGGTGCGACGGTACGCATCGGTGCTGCGTCGGGGTTGTCCAGGCGCTGCAGCAACAAGGCTGCAGCCTGACGGCCACGCTCGCGTGGATCTGCGGTCAACGTGGTCAACGGCGGCACCGCGACCGCAGCCTCGGAGATATCGTCGAACCCGGTGACGGCGAAGTCACCGCCCGGGCGTATGCCACGTGAGGTCAGGCCCAGCATCAGGCCCAATGCAACCGTGTCGTTGTAGCAGACCGCCGCGCTGGGCCGCTGTGCGCATTCGAACAATTCACCGGTACGTGCAGCCGCTTCCAGACGGTTGGGTGCGGATTCGATCAACCAGTCCGCATGCAAAGGCAAGCCGGCCTCACTCAATGCCTGCTGGTAACCCAGACGGCGCTGCGCGCAGGAACTGGATGCGCCATGCCCGCCAAAGAAGGCGATGTCACGATGACCGCGTTCGATCAGGTGGCGGGTTGCCATGTACGCGCCGTGCTGGTTGTCCAGAGTGAGGAAATCCCAGTCAGCGCCGGCCAGTTCACGGTTGAACAACAGCACGTTGGCGTGCGCGCCCAATACATGGCGCAGCTCTTCGGCATCGCTACCTTCGGCCGGCGACAGGATGAAGCCGGTCGGCGTGTGCTCCATCAAGGTGCTCAACACCGCCTGCTGACGCTGCGGTGATTCGCCGGTGCTGCCAAGCAGGGTCACGAAGCCCTTGCCACCCAGCGCTTCGTCCACGCCCGAGGCGAATTCGGCGAAGAACGGGTTGGACAGATCGTTGATCACCAACGCGATCGACGACGAGGTACGACGACGCAGGTTGGCAGCGGTGCGGTTGTACACATAACGCTGCTTGCGCAGCTCCGCCTCGACCTTGGCGCGGGTGTCGACATTGACCAGGGGGCTGCCGCGCAGCACCAGCGACACAGTCGCCCGCGACACGCCCACCGCCTGTGCGATGTCGGTGACGGTGACCGCGCGTTGGCCGGCCTTGCGTGCGCCCTTGGCGCCGGTAGAAGTGTCTTTCATCATTTCCGCTGCGGTTCCGGGATGCGCCAAGCCTAAAGGATCACGGCCAGCGCTTGCGCTGCCCGTTCCCTTCTTTCCGGCCTTGGCGCTGCCCGAGCTCACGGCTGGGCGCTGCCCGGGGTGGCGCAGTACGACACCGGCAGGTCCGCCTGTGCGGTGCCCCAACCCTGCTCCGGTGCCTGCGCACCGAGGGTGAAGCGCACATCGCCGCCTTGCTGCAGGCGCTGCCAATCCAGCCACACCGCCGGCTGCGGCTTGCCATCAACCTGCACGCTCTGGATGTACTGCAGGCTGCGCGGATCGGCGCCCGGCGCCTGCAGGCGCAGCGTGCGGCCGTTGCCCAGGGTGATCTCGGCCTTGCTGTAGCGCGGCGCATGCAGCAGGAACTGGCCACTGCCCGGCACTGCCGGATACAGGCCCAGCGCACTGAACAGGTACCAGGCCGACATCGTGCCCAGGTCGTCATTGCCGGTAACGCCGTTCGGCGCATTGGTGAACAGCTGCTGCGCCGCGCGAACCACGGTGGCGGTCTTCCACGGCTGGCCGATCAGCGTATACATCCACGGCGAATGCAGGTCAGGCTCGTTGTTCGGGTTGTAGCGGTATTGGTTGTAGTAGCTGTACGGACCAACCACCCATTCCTTGCGTGCAGCGGTCAGCGGTGACTGCAGCAGCGCGTCATAGGCGAAGAACGCATCCAGACGCTTGCCGGCCTGTTCGCGGCCATGCATCGCCTGCAGCATTCCCGGCACGTCCTGCTGGACCAGCCACTGGTACTGCCAGCCGGTGCCTTCATGGAAGCCGTGCTGCGAACGCGGGCTGTAATGACCATCGGCCGGCGTATACCACTTGCCGTTCTCGTCGCGCGGACGCGGGAAACCAGTGAAGCCGGTTTCGGCATCACGCACATCCGCATCCCACACCTTGTGCCAGTTGCCACCACGTGCGCGCAGGGTTGCTGCATCGTCGGCGTGGCCGAGGCCATCGGCCATCTGCGCCAGCGCGCAATCGGCCAATGCGTATTCCAACGTGGCCGAGCCGCCGTGGTGCGGATCAACGTCCATGCCCTTGGAGGGGAAGGCACGGTCATAGGCCACATAACCATTGGCGAGATAGCTGGCATTGCCGGAACGGCCAGCCATGCGCGAATTGATCGGCGGCATCTCGAAGGCATTGCGGCGCAACGCGCCCCAGGCTTCCGCCTCGCGGCCCTTGAGCGCACCGAAGCGCCACAGGTCGACCATGAACGGCGTCACCGGGTCGCCGGTCATCACATTGGTTTCGAAATTCGCATAGCCCCAACGCGGCAACCAACCGCCCTGCTCATTGATGGCAAGCAGGCTGCGGCCGATATCACGTGCAACTTCCGGACGGGTCAGCGCCAGCCACTGATTCTGCGTGCGGTAGGTATCCCACAGCGAGAAATACTCGTAATACGTCCAGCCATCGGCACGATGGATGACATCGTCGTAGCCACGATAGCGACCATCGGCATCGCTGCCGGTCATCGGCTGCAGCAGCGCGTGATACAGCGCGGTGTACAGCACGGTACGGTCATCGGCGTTCGCACCTTCAACCTTGACGCTGCCCAGCTGTTCGCGCCACTGCGCCTGCGACAGCGCACGCATGCGATCGAAGCCCAGCAGCTTGCCGCCCTGCATGCCATCGCTGCGCAGATTGTTGCGCGCGCCTTCGGCATCGACATGCGAGATCGCACTGGTGGCGGTGACGCTGCGGCCATCGGCCAGGTCAAAGCTCAGCCACGCACCATTGGGCTTGGCCTCGCCTTCCATGCTGTGGCGTGCGCCGGGCAGACCGCCTTCCTCGCCCCAGGTGCCGTGCGCCTTGAACGGGCGATCAAACTCGATGCGGAACCAGGTGGTGTACTGGTGGCCGCCGCAGAAGCTCTTGGTAACCAGCTTGCCTTCCACCGCACGGTCGCCAACCACGTCGATGACGCTGCCAATCACAGAATGGCGCTCATTGGCCTGGGCAACATTGACCAGCACCTGGCCTTCACTGACGCCTGCGCTGAAGGTGTAGCGCTCGGCGGCAGCGCGGGTCAGCGCGGTGCTTTCCACGTCGATGCCACGGTAATCGGTCAGCCGGACTTTGTAGTAGCCGGCCTGACCGACTTCGCCATCGTGGCTATAGGCCGAGGCGTAGTTCTTGTGGTCGAAGCGCTTGGGGTCCTTGGTGTCGAAGTCACCACCGGGACCGATGCTGCCGGTCACCGGCAACACCGAGACCTGCCCGCCCTGCTCCCAGCAACCAGCGCCGGAGATGAAGGAATGACCGAAGCCGCGGATCTTCTCGTCGTCATAGCGCCAGCCGGAGTAGTGGCTGCCGATCGGGCTGACCTGGATCAGGCCGAACGGTGCCGACGCGCCCGGGAAGGTATTGCCGTCATCCTTGCTGCCGATGAAGGTATTGACCTCGCGCTCCAGCGCGGCCGACGGCGCAGCCTGCAGCAACGGCGCGAAACTCAGCGCCAGCAGGCAGGCAGCCGTTGCCAACGGGCGGCGGCGGGAATGGGCGGTGGATGGCGATCGGCTCATGCATTGGATCCTTGGGTCGGTCGGTACGGCGGCGGTGTAGCTGTGGCAGAAGTTGGCCCGGACAAGCCGGGCCGCTGATGTCCAGCCCATCCGGGAACGGGATGGGGGAGAGATGCCAGGCATCAGCAAAACGGGTAGGCCCCTGCAGCTGCCCCGACGGCCGTCACGACGGCGACTGGCGGGGCAAAAGCAACAAACTTTGGGCCGTGGAACACGCTGCTCGGCAGTGTTTTCAGTGGCTTGCAGCAAGCTGGACCCCGCCCTGCGCGGCCCCACCTGCATCCCCGGAAGCACGTTGCCGAAAATTTAGATCGATCCAAGTAAAGCATGAGCATTTCGCCCAACGCATTCTGCGGCGCAACATCAGAGCGAAAACCCGCCCCTGTAGTGCCGAGCCATGCTCGGCAGAGGCCTTACCGATGGAGCCTCAAAAGCCCCCTCACCCCAACCCCTCTCCCGTAAACGGGAGAGGGGCCTGTAGTGCCGAGCCATGCTCGGCAGAGGACTTCCCGGTAAAGCCTCAACAGCCAACCCCTCCCCAGCCCTCCCCTCGGCCTGCGGCCAAAGGGAGGGGGCCAGGCGTAGTGCCGAGCCACGCTCGGCAGAGGCTTTCCCGGCAAAGCCCCAAAAGCCCCCTCACCCCAACCCCTCTCCCGTAAACGGGAGAGGGGCCTGTAGTGCCGAGCCACGCTCGGCAGGGGCGTTCCCGGTGAAGCCTCAACAGCCAACCCCTCCCCAACCCTCCCCTTGGCCTCCGGCCAAAGGGAGGGAGCAAGGCCATATTGCGAAGCAACATGCGTCAAACCTTTGGCTGTGCTAAAAAATGCGCGCCAATCGTTTAGATCGATCCAAATCGACACCCCCACGATCCCGGCAACGGAGCCCTGCTCGAGCGCCAAACAAGTCATTGAGCGAACGCAACAAGGCCCCGGTTTCACCCGTTTTTAGATCGATACAAGTCCAAATCAACGTGACAGTTAGCGATTCAATCCAGGAGAGGGAGAGAAATGAAACAGATCACACGCAAGCACGGCCGCGACACATTGTCCGCCGCCATTGCCTTCGCCTTGTTCGCCGTCGCAGCCGTTCCCGGCGCAGCGCTCGCGCAACAGGCCAGCACCAACACCAGCCCCGATGCCACCACGCTCGACAGCGTGACCGTCACCGGCTACCGCTACGCCATCGAAAAAAGCCTTGAACAGAAGCGCGACGCCAACGCCGTGGTCGAAGTGATCACGGCGGAAGACGTCGGCAAGTTCCCCGACAAGAACGTGGCCGACGCGCTGCAGCGCGTGCCCGGCGTGATCATTACCCGCGACGGCGGCGAAGGTAAGAACGTCAGCGTGCGCGGTCTGGCCTCGGGCCTCACCCTGACCCAGTTGAACGGCAACTACGTCGCCAGCTCGGAAACCAACAACGAGGCCTCGCGTTCGTTCAACTACACCTTGCTGCCTTCCAACATGTTGTCGGCCGCAGAACTGTACAAAACCCCGGAAGCACGCCTGGAAGAGGGCGGCATCGGCGGCACGGTGATCCTGCGCACGCGTCGCCCGCTGGACATGGAAGCCAACTCCGGCTTCGCCAGCATCGAAGGCACCTCGTCGGACACCACCAGCGGCATCGACCCGCAGGCGTCGGCGATGTACTCCTGGCACAGCGAGGACGAACGCTTCGGCCTGCTGATCGGCGCCACCCAGCAGAACCGTCGCAGCCGCACCATGACCGCCAGCACGGAAGATTGGCAGTGGTATAGCGACCGCCTCGACGCCAACGGCAATATCAGCCACGACTACGTCTGGAACGAACCTGGTACCACCCGCGACCCGGCCGTCGACGTGCACGGCAATCGCCTGCCTGGGGCTTCGCAGTTCTGGGGTCGTTCCGGTATTTACAGTCAGAATGGCGGCCACTACTCCGGCTTCTTCATGCCAACCTCGGTCAACTTCGCAGTCAAGGACGAGAAGCGCGAGCGCACCGGCAACCAGTTTACTTTCCAGTTCAAGCCGGTCGACAACGTCACCATGACCGCGAACTACTTCCGCTTCGAGCTGGAAGGCAATTACACCCAGAATATGCTGAAGATTCCGGAATGGAACCTGGCGCGTGTCGCTGGCGATGGCAACTGGGAATCGGGCCGCCTGCTCAACGACTTCACATTCGACCCCAGCGGCACCATCGTCACCGGTGCCGAGTACGAAAAGCTCGCCGGCAAGACCTATATCTGCAGCGAAGACGAAGCCAAGGCCGCCGGCCTGCCCGGCGGCGGTTGGGGCCCGGATGACTGCACCATTCCGACCCCGCAATTGACCGGCACCTACAGCCGCGAGAAGGCGCTGTCGCAGACTGCCGACCTGAGCGTGGACTGGGACATCAGCCCGCTGTGGAAGGCCTCGTTTGCCGGCGGCCGCACCTGGTCCGAAGGCGGCCCGTCAATGAGCTTCCGCATGTCAGCCAAGCCCCGCCGCAAGGTGGATGGTGTGTGGCAGAGCGGCAACCAGTACAGCGCGTGGGACATCACCGGCACGCCGTCGGCGACCTTCTCGCCGGACCTCCAGCAGCAGCTGATGAACGGCATCGCCGAGGTCGACACCGGTTCCACCGACTCGTCATGGACCCAGACCAGCATCAAGCAGAATCACTTCCAGGCGGACTTCAACAAGCTGTTCGAAGCTGGCTGGCTGGATTCCATCCAGTTCGGCACCAAGTACAGCGACAGCAAGGTGCATCGCAATACCGGCAATACCTATTGGGTGTGCCAGGGTGCGGATCCGAGCGACTACAGCAAGCGCTATCAGGCAGGCTGCGATCCCACCGCCGGTGTCGCACAACCCGGCTTCTTCCTGTCGCAGCCGATCGGCAACATCGCCGGCGGCTTCAACGCGAACGTATTCCCGGGCATCAACTATCCCGCCTACATCGACTATCTCAACAAGACCTACGGTCCGGCGCAGAACCGTCGTGAGGACGACTTCGTCTACAACGTGGGCGAGAAGGTCTACTCCGGCTATTTCCAGGCCAATTTCCGTACCGAACGTGTTCGCGGCAACGTCGGCGTCCGCGTAGCCCGCACCAAGCAGCACGCCGAATCCAGTGACTCGGTTGAGCGTTTTGTCGACTACTGGGCTGACAACAGCGCCGGCACGCCGATGGCTTGCAGCGACCCGGGTGCCGGGGCATATCTCAACTCGGGCCTGGGCTACCAGTGCGAAAACGACCTGATCCGTGTGCCGGATGCATTGGCCCGCGAGAAGTCCTATGAGCTGGCCTCGCTGGACAAGACCTATACCGACATCCTGCCCAGCTTCAACATCGCCTGGGATATCACCGACAACCTGGTGCTGCGCGGTGCCGCATCCAAGGTCATCGCCCGCCCGAGCTACACCAGCATCGCCTATCCGGGCGGCCTGAGCTATTACAGCGAGGAGTACAGCAACGACCGACTGGTCACCGGCGGCACCACCAATCCGGGCTGGTACGGCTCAGGTAGCAACAAGAACCTGGAACCGTTTGAAGCTATCCAATACGACCTGAGCCTGGAGTGGTACTTCCAGCCGGGCGCAGTGGCCGGTGTCGGCCTGTTCCGCAAGGACGTCAAGAACTTCACCGTACCGGTGGTGCGGGACCTGCAGATGAACGTCGCCGGGCAGACGGTAACTGTGCAGAACTACTCTACCGAAGCCAACGGTCAGGACGGCGTATCACAGGGCGTGGAAGTGTACGGCCAGTACACCTTCGACTTCGGCCTGGGCTTCCAGGCCAACTACACCTATAACGACACCAACTTGGCTTCAGTTGAGATCGACGGTGAGAAGATCGGTGCCTCGCCGTTGGTAGGCAGTGCAAAGAACCAGGGCAACTTCACTGTGTTCTACGAGAACCGCTATTTCCTTGCGCGTGCCTCGTACAACCGTCGCGGCGAAGTAGTTGGTGGCCTGAACAACGGCTTCACCATCTACACCGAACCGTATGATCAGCTGGATCTCAACGCAGCATTCAACATCCGCGAGGACCTGACCCTGAGTGCTTCGGTACTCAACGCCACCAAGTCCGAGCAACGTGTGCACCTGGGCAGCGACACCAAGGCCCGCCTGCTGTCCAACAGCTATGCAGGTCGCCAACTGTACATGGGCCTGACCTGGAAGTTCTAAGGCTGGTTTAGCCGTGTAGTCTGCACGGAGATATTGAAGAAGCCGCGCTGGTTACAGCGCGGCTTTTTTAATTCGACGGAGACTGCTTTCCTTCTCCCGCCTGCGGGGGAAGGTGCCCGAAGGGCGGATGGGTGCGCTTTTTTGTTTTTGTATTTTTTTATTTTGCTTTTGCTTTTTCTGTTTCAGCTCTTTCCCGCGCATTTTCTATCAAAGAAACCGCAAGGCAAAAGACAAAAGCCCCCTCACGTCAACGCCGTCATAACCCCTTTCCGATAAGCCGGCCGCTGCTGCAGCCGCGCATACCACGCCGCCAGATGCGGCAGCTCCGGTCGTTGGATCGGCATTTCAAACCAGGCGTAGATGAAGGCGCCCAGCGGAACATCCCCCATCGCAAAACGCTCGCCGGACAACCAGGGCTGTTTTTCCAGCGCCGCATCAGCCAGCGTCAGCAACTCACCACAGCGCAACAACGCCGCCGCAATGCGCGCCTCATCGCGGTCCGCCGGTGCAGTACGCACAACGCCCCAGAACAGATCACGGAACGCCACCGCGAAACTCGAGGTGGTCCAATCCATCCATTGTTCGCTGCGTGCACGCTCAACCGGATCGGACGGATACAACACGTCCAGCGCATAACGTGCCGACAGGTAACGCACGATGGCGTTGGACTCCCAGACCGGCAGGCCTTGGTCCTCGATCACCGGCACCAGGCCGTTGGGATTCATCGCGCGGTATTCAGCCGTCTGCGTGCCACCAAAGGCGCCGCCCACTTCGATGGACTCATACGGCAAGCCGATTTCCTCGGCGCACCACAGCACCTTGCGCACATTGCTGGAATTGCGCCGGCCCCAGATCTTCAACATTCCGCCACTCCTTTCAACTCAGTTTTCATCGCGCGCTCCCTTGCGTGGCAGCGCGCGTACCGCCGATGACTTGCCGGCACGCTTGACCTCGAACAGGCCGGTGGCATCGATCAACTCGCTCAACTTGCGGTAGCCATAATTGCGCGAATCAAACGACGCGCGGTTGGCAATCTGGTTGCCTACGGCGCTGAGCAAGGCCCAGCCCTGCTCATCGGCCACTGCATCCACCGCGCCGCGCAATAGATTGAGCAGCCGCGTGTCACCACGCAGTTCATTGGTGCTACGCGGTTTGATCGGCGCTGCCGGTGGCTCCGCGACTTCCGCTGCAGTCGTCGCAGCCGGCGCACTGCTGGCAGCCACCTGCTCGATGACTTCGGGCGCATCGTTGCCCAGCGCTTCCAGATAGGTGAACTTCGAGCAGGCGTTGACGAAGGCCAAGGGCGTCTTCTGCTCGCCGAAGCCATATACCTTCACACCGTCAGTGAGGATGCGCATCACCAGCGGGGTGAAGTCGGCATCGCTGGAGACAATCGCAAAGCCGTCCAGGTTGCGCGCGTACAGCAGGTCCATCGCATCCACGACCATCGCCATGTCCGAGGCATTCTTGCCCTTGGAATAGGCGAACTGCTGGATCGGCCGGATCGCGAACTCATGCAGCACGCTTTCCCACCCCTTCAAGCGCGGGTTCTTCCAGTCGCCGTAGGCACGGCGCACATTGGCCACGCCGAAGGCGGCCACTTCCACAAGAATCTCGTCGATCTTCGATGACGGCGCGTTGTCAGCGTCGATCAACAACGCGATACGCTTTTCGGGCTCAGACACGGGGTGACTCCATGGCGGCAAGCTGACCGCCAGTATCGGTCATCGCTGTTTCAAAGCACATCAATGCGATGATAGGCGCTGACAACCCGCCCCCACGGCCGGTGCACCGGCCACACCGGAGTACGTCATGCCGCAACACCCGCATCTTGTCGTCATCGGCGGAGGCTTCGCCGGGCTCTGGACCAGCCGAGCGCTGGCCGATGCACCCTTGCGCATCACCTTGGTCGATCGCCGCAACCACCACCTGTTCCAGCCCTTGCTGTACCAGGTCGCCACCGCCGGCCTGTCGTCGCCGGATATCGCCGCACCGTTGCGACATATCCTCGGCAGGCAGCGCAACATCGAGGTGCGGTTGGGTGAAGTGGTCTCCATCGACAAACATGCCAAGCAGGTGCAACTCGGCGATGGCAGCCAGATCGCTTACGACATGCTGCTCGTCGCCAGCGGCGCCACCCATGCCTACTTCGGCCACGACGAATGGGCGGCCGACGCGCCCGGCCTGAAGACACTGGACGACGCGTTGTACCTGCGCCGCAAGCTGCTATTGGCCTTCGAGCGCGCCGAAGCCGAGCCCGACCCCGCCAAACGTGCGGCATGGCTGAGCTTCGCCATCGTTGGCGGTGGTCCTACCGGCGTGGAGCTGGCCGGCACGCTGGCCGAAATCGCGCGCCACACGCTGAAGAACGAGTTCCGCCATATCAATCCGGCCGACGCCAAGGTACGCCTGGTTGAAGCCGGACCGCGGGTGCTGTCCTCCTTCCCGGAAGTGCTGTCACTGAAGGCGCGCCGCCAGCTGGAAAAGCTGGGTGTGGAAGTGCTTACCGGTACCGCCGTCAGCCATATCGACGGGCAGGGCTTCCAGCTTGGCGACACCCACGTACCCGCACGCACCGTGGTGTGGGCAGCCGGCGTCGCCGCCTCACCGCTGGCACGCACGCTGGACGTACCACTGGATCGCGCCGGCCGCGTACAGGTGGAACCGGACCTCACCGTTCCCGGCCACCCGGAGATATTCGCCGGTGGCGATCTGGTCGCGCTGATGCAGGCCAATGGCCGCCCGGTGCCGGGCGTGGCGCCTGCCGCCAAGCAGATGGGCAAGTACGTGGCGCAGGTGATCCGCGCGCGTCTTGATGGCAAGCCAGCGCCGGCGCCATTCCGCTACAACGACCAGGGCAACCTGGCCACCATCGGCCGCATGGCGGCGATCGTGCATGTCGGCAAGCTGCAGCTGTCCGGTTTGCTGGCCTGGTGGTTCTGGCTGGCCGCGCACGTGTTCTTCCTGATCGGCTTCCGCAACCGCCTGGTGGTGCTGCTCAACTGGGCGGTGGCGTATTGGAGCTACCAGCGCAGCGCGCGCATCATCCTCGGCGATGCCGACGAGGACGATGGCAAGGAACCTGCGGGCTGATCGCAGCCGCGCCAGCGGCAATCAGCTGTTGCCGTTGGCGAACTGCTCGAATACTTCGCGCCCGGTGAGCTTGGGTGTCTGGTTGGCCAGCTCGTAGTACGACGGCTTTTCGTCGATGAAGATCTGGCTGGCCAGTTCGAACGCTTGTTCATGGAACAAGCCGGCCGGCACGAAGTATTCGCCGTCCGGCACCAACCGGTAATACAGGTGCGTGCCGCACTGTGAGCAGAAGCCGCGCTCGGCCCAGTCGGACGAACGATAAGTCTTCAACGCGCTGCCGATGACCTGCACCTGGTCATCGCAATGCACCGCGAACAGCGGCCCACCGGACCAGCGCCGGCACATGCTGCAATGGCATAGACCGATTTCGGAATGCTCATTGGCGATCACTTCGACCGCACCGCACAGGCAGTTCCCTTTCATCACCAGCTCCGTCTGCAAGAGGAATGCCGAATCTACACGGGAAAGCTCACCGGTAGTGCCGAGCCATGCTCGGCAGGGGCGTTCCCGGTGGCGGTGGGTTCTTCTGTAGAGCCGAGCCATGCTCGGCTGGAGCTTTACCGGCGACGGCTGGTCCTTGCATGAAGCCCCTGCCGAGCATGGCTCGGCACTACAAAAACAAAGGCCCGGGTTTCCCCGGGCCTTCGTGTTACTGCTGCTGCCTTGCTCAGGCGGCGAACAGTGCCTTCATCTTCTTCAGCGCGTTGGCCTCGATCTGGCGGATGCGCTCGGCCGAAACGCCGTACTCATCTGCCAGTTCCTGCAGCGTCACCTTGCTGTCGGCTTCCAGCCAACGGCGGGCGATGATGTCGCGCGAACGCTGGTCGAGCTTGGCCAGACCTTCGCGCAGCAGGCTCAGCTGGTTGTCTTCGCTGTCCTCGCGCTCATAGGCCTGCGACGGATCTTCATCGCGCGCGACCAGATACGCAGCCGGCGACGGCGGCGCATGATCGTCGTCTTCATCCGACGGCGCATCGAAACCGATGTCGCGACCGGACAGGCGCGATTCCATCTCCATCACTTCACGCTCGGAGACGTTCAGATCCTTGGCGACGGCGCTGACCTCGGCGGCGTTCATCCAGCCCAGGCGGGTCTTGGACTTGCGCAGGTTGAAGAACAGCTTGCGCTGCGCCTTGGTCGTGGCGACCTTCACGATGCGCCAGTTCTTGAGGATGAACTCGTGCATCTCGGCACGGATCCAGTGCACCGCGAAGGACACCAGGCGCACGCCCATGTCCGGGTCGAAGCGCTTGACCGCCTTCATCAGGCCGATATTGCCTTCCTGGATCAGGTCGCCCAGCTGCAGGCCGTAGCCGTTGTAACCGCGGGCCACGTGCACCACGAAGCGCAGGTGCGAATGCACCAGCTCACGCGCGGCGTTCAGATCCTGCTCGTCGCGGAAGCGACGCGACAGTTCCTGCTCCTCATCGACCGACAGCACCGGGATCTGGTGCACGGCACCGATGTAGGCGTCCAGCGAACCGAGCGCACTGGGGATCGGGAGATTGTTTGCCACAAGGGCAGTAGAGGTGTTCAGGTTCATAGGACCTCATCTTAGCAGTCGAACTATTGGACTGCTCAGTACAGAAAAAGTTCCAGCGTTCTGTTTTTGTTCGCAAACTCGAGGTCAAACCTGAATAGGCGACAGCAACGACGGCATTCCCAACCCCACAAAGGTAGCAAAGCCAAGGTCACCGCGATATGACAGGAATCAAATCAGTTCAGCGATCAGCCGGTGCCAGTGGCAGGTCAGCCAAGGCCGGCAGACGCCAGTCGATCCGGGCGTGGCCGTTGCGGGCCAGGTAGTCATTGGCCTGCGAGAAATGCCGGCAGCCGAGGAAGCCACGGTGCGCGGACAACGGCGAGGGATGCGGCGCCTTGAACACGCGGTGGCGCCGGGTATCGATGACCTTGCCCTTCTGCTGGGCGTAGGCGCCCCACAGCAGGAACACCAGGCCTTCGCGCTCGCGGTTGAGCACATCGACCACGTGGTCGGTAAAACCCTCCCAGCCGCGGCCCTGATGCGCGCCTGCCTTGCCCTCTTCCACCGTCAGCACCGCATTGAGCAGCAGCACGCCCTGCTGCGCCCACGGCAGCAGGCAGCCGTGGTCCGGGCGCGGGATGGCCAGGTCGGCCTCGATCTCTTTATAGATGTTGAGCAAGGACGGCGGCACCGGCACGCCCGGCTTCACCGAGAAGCTCAGGCCGTGCGCCTGGCCATAACCGTGGTACGGGTCCTGGCCCAGCACCACCACCTTGACCTGCTCGAACGGGGTGGCGTTGAAGGCAGCAAAGATTTCCGGGCCGGGCGGGAACACATGCACCCCGGCTGCCTTGCGCTTGCGCAGGAAAGCCGACAGCTCACGCATCTCCGGACGCAGCAGCCAATCACCTATGCGCGCCTTCCAACTGGACTCAAGCTGGACCTGTGCGCCGTCTTCGCTCACAGCACCACCGCCGGCTGTGCCATGCGTGCCAACCGCAGCTGGAACAACACCTTGGTCACCAGCAAGCGCTCTTCAATCGGCTTCTGCACCAGGTCATTGGCGCCGGACTGCAGCAGTGCCGACTGGTTGTGCGGATTGCTGTCGCCGGTCATCACCAGCACCGGCAGGCGGCGCTTGCCATAGGCGAAGTCGACGCGGATGCGTTCGACCACATCGCGGCCGCTAAGCTCGCCCTTGAGGGTGACGTCGGTGAGCACCAGGTCCACCTGCCGCGTGGTGCGGCCCAGTGACTCGGCGGTGAGCAGCGAGAACGCATCCTCGGCGGTAAGCACGTGCACGACATGCAGGTCATGGCGTTCGAGCATGCGCTTGGTGGCTTCGGCCACCACGCGGCTGTCTTCGACATACAGCACGGTGGCATTGGCCACCGGCTCGGGCTGCACATAGCCACGGATGAAGGTCGCCAGGGCTTCGTGGCCGAGCGCCTTGTCGAAATAATCGGTGACGTATTCGGTGAAGCGGCGCTGTTCCAGATGCTGCTGGGCGTCGCCGGAGACCACGATCACCGGCACATAGGCCTGCCCCGCGGTCTCGCGCACGCCACGCGCCAATGCCAAGCCATCGCCATCGGGCAAGGCCAGCGAGGTGGTGACCAGATGCACCGGGCCAGCAGCCAGCGCTTCGCGCGCCTCGGCAATGCTGGCGCAGCCAACCACCTCGACATCAGGCAGTTCGCGCTTGAGCACGTCGCTGATCAGGCGCCGTACCAGTTTGGATCCATCGACCACCATTACCCGCGGCGCGGCGCTGATCAGGTGCTTGAGCTCGTGCGTGGACATGCGGGCCTCAGGTTTCGGTCGGGCGAGTCTGCCTGAGGAAGTGACCGGTCACCAGCCATGCCCCCAACCAACCCAGGATCGTGGTGCCAACCAGCACCATGCCCGAATGCAGCAGATCCAGGCCATGCAACATGAAAGAACTGCCGTAGCTCTGCGACAGGTTGGCCAAGGGCGCGCGCAGGGCCAGCCCGCACACGCCGATCAGGCCCAGGGCGAGCGCACCAGCACCCAGCCCGTACCACGCGCCCAGATAGACGAACGGGCGGCGGATGAAACCGTCGCTGGCACCCAGCAACTGCAGCACGCCGATTTCCTCGCGCCGTGCCTGGATGTCCAGGCGTACGGTATTGCCGACCACCAGCGCTGCACCCAGGCCCAGCAGCACGGACAACACCTGCACCAGACGTGCGCCGAAGTTCAGCCAGCCATCCAGGCGCTGCCGCCAGAGTGCGTCGTGCTGGACCAGGTCCGCCTGCGGCAGGCTTTCCAGCGACTTGGCCAGCGCTGCGTCGGCGCCATCGGCTGGAGTCACGATCAGCAGCGTGGGCAACGGGTTCTCACCCAGCGCATCGATGGCCTCGCCCAGACCAGCGTTCTCACGCAGCTCGGCCAGGCCTTCATCCGGCGTACGCAGCTGCACCTGCTGCACATCGGCACGGGCACGCAGGGTCTTGGCCAGTTCCTGCGCGGCGGCGCCATCGACATCGGTCTTCAGGAACAGGTTGATATCGCGCGACTGCTGCACGCTGCCGGAGAAATGCTTGAGGTTGTCCAGCCCGATCGACAGCCCCAACGGCAGTGCCAATGCCAGCGCCATCACCGCCACCGTCAGCGCGGTTGCCCACGGCCTGCGCAGTGCGCGGCCAAGGCTGAACACCACGCTGTGCAGATGGTGGTTGATCCAGGTGGCCAGCCGCGACGGTGCCGCCGTGCTGGTGTTCGTTGCGGACTTCTCGCTGCTGTTGCTGCTAGTCATTCGGCCAGGTCCTGCGGCGAGATGTCATCGACCAGGCGGCCGTGGTCGAGGATCAACACGCGCTTGCGCATCTGCTTGAGCAGGGCCAGGTCATGGCTGACCACCAGCACACTGGTGCCGCGCGCCGGCAGCTCGGCAAACAAGGTCATGATTTCCGCGGCCAGGGTCGGGTCGAGGTTGCCGGTGGGCTCGTCGGCCACCAGCAGCTTGGGCTCGGCGACGATTGCGCGAGCGATGCCGACGCGCTGCTGCTCACCGGCCGACAGTTCGCTGGGCAGCGCCTTCTCGCGATGGCCAAGACCCATCCGCTCCAGCACCGAGCGCACCCGCTTGCCGGTATCGGCACGGCGGTCGCCGCGCAGGATCAGCGGCAGGGCAACGTTCTCGCCGATGCTGCGGTCGACCAGCAGGCGATGGTCCTGGTAGACCGCGCCGACTTCGCGCCGATGCAGGGCAACCTTGCCGCCGCGCACCTTGAGCAGGTTGCGCTCGCCAAAGATCACCGCGCCACGACTGGGCCGCTCGCTGAGATGGATCAGCTTGAGCAAGGTGCTCTTGCCGGCACCGGAGTGCCCGGTAACGAACAGCATCTCGCCGGCCGCCACCTCAAAGCTGACATCCAGCAGCGCCTGATGGCCACCGGCATACTGTTTGCTGACATTGTCAAAACGCAGGACGCTCATCGTGCTGATTATGCAGGAGCGCGGGCGGACTGCGGGGAATACAGGTCACGCGACGTGGGTTACGCGTAGTGCCGAGCCATGCTCGGCAAGGGGCTTTACCGGTAATGCCGCTGCCGAGCATGGCTCGGCACTACCGATTTGATCCTGCCGGTAGAGCCTCTGCCGAGCATGGCTCGGCACTACAGGCCCGCGGCGATCAGCTGCCGGACAGCATCCGGCGGATCTTGCGGCCCAGGCGGGTCAGGAACGAGTCGCTGTCGTTGCCAGCACGCATCGGCTTGGCCTGTACCTGCACCGGACCGTTGTTGTTGGCCACTGCCGGTGCTGCACCTTCGGCACCCTCAACCGGGCGACCGTGGCGACGGCGGCGACGCTTGCGCGGTGCGCGCTCGCCTTCCACTGCCGGGCTGTTGGCGGCATTCGGCGCACCTTCAGCGGCCGGACGCGGCGGCTTGGGCGTGCCTTCGGCCTTGGCCGGGGCGCCTTCGACGCGCGGCTTGCGCGGGCCACGCGGCTTGCCGTCACCACTGCGCTCGCCACGGCGTTCACCGGGCTTGCCACCGCTGCGACCACCACCACGACGGGCTTCATCAGCGGCCTTCTGCTCGCGGGCTTCGCGGAAGATGGCACCAACGCTCTCACCTTCTTCGCCCTCAGGCAGCGGCGCGCGCTCGGGACGCGGCAGCGCGGTCATCAGTTCGGCGGTAACCGACTCGACCGGGATCTTCTGCTCGATGTAGGCCTCGATGTCCGGCAGGCTCATCGCATAGCGCTCGCAGGCAAAGCTGATCGCATCGCCCTCTTCGCCCAGGCGCGCGGTGCGGCCGATGCGGTGCACGTAGTCTTCGGCGTCGAACGGCAGGTCGTAGTTGTAGACGTACTTGATGCCATCGATGTGCAGGCCGCGTGCGGCCACATCGGTGGCAACCAGGATTTCCAGTTGACCCTTCTGGAAGCGGTTGAGCAGGCTCTCACGCTTCTTCTGCGGCACGTCGCCGGACAGCACGCCAACACGGTAACCAGCCTTTTCCAGCGCGCGTGCGACGCGCTCGACGAACACCTTGGTGTTGACGAACACCATGGTGCGCGCGCCTTCGCTGCGCGACAGCAGGCCGATCAGCAAGGGCAGCTTTTCTTCGTCGGCCGGGAAGTAGATGCGCTGGCGGACGCGATCGGCGGTGATGCTTTCGGTTTCCACCACCAGCTTCTGCGGCTCGTTCATGTGCTCGTAGGCCAGCTCCAGCACGCGGTGGCTGAGCGTGGCGCTGAACAGCAGGGTCTGCCGGGTGGTGCGCTCGGGCATGCGGCGCAGCAGGAAGCGGATGTCCTTGATGAAGCCCAGGTCGAACATGCGGTCGGCTTCGTCCAGCACGCAGATTTCGCAGGCGTGCAGCGAAACCACCTTGTGCTGCTTGACGTAGTCGATCAGGCGGCCGGGGGTGGCGATGATCACGTCCACGCCCTGCTGCAGCAGTTCGCGCTGCTTGTCGTAATCCACGCCACCGTAGACCAGCGCGAAGCGCAGGCCGGTGTCGGCAGCAAACTTCATCGCGTCCTTGTGGATCTGGATGGCCAGCTCACGGGTCGGTGCCAGGATCAGCGCGCGCGGATCTTCCGGCTTGCGGTCAGCCAGCGCCGGACGGGTCAGCAGGCGGTTGGCCACGGCGACCAGGAAGGCCAGCGTCTTGCCGGTGCCGGTCTGGGCTTGCCCGGCGACGTCGCCGCCTGGCAGAGCCACCGGCAGGGTCAGTGCCTGAATGGGGGTGCAGCGGGTGAAACCCGCGCCTTCAAGGCCCGCCAGCAAGGCCGGCTGCAGCTCGAAGGAGGAAAATGTCACGTCGGTTAGCGGTTTGTCGCTCATTGATTTCGTCTTTGTAGTGCCAGCCGGTCAGTGTGGCCGGGCAGCTTGCATCGATTCGGGCACCGTCGCACACTGCGGCCCCTGCGCCGGGTCGCGCGACACCTGGGCCCTGCCCACTGTCCGCGCAATGCCCCAGTTTACCGCAATGCGACCGCCAACCCGGCATGGGCAGTCGCATTGCACCAGGAGACTCCAAGTGAGCGATAAGGTTTTACACGTCGGCGACGCCGACTTCGACAGCGCCGTCCTGCAATCGAGCGAACCGGTCCTGGTGGATTTCTGGGCTGAATGGTGCGGCCCGTGCAAGATGATTTCCCCGGTCCTGGACGAATTGGCTGACGCCTATGACGGCAAGCTGAAGATCGCCAAGGTCAATGTGGACGAGAACCGCGCCACCGCGATCAAGTACCACGTGCGCTCGATCCCGATGCTGCTGCTGTTCAAGGATGGCCAGATCCAGGCCACCCAGATCGGCGCGGTCGGCAAGGGCCAGCTGAGCCAGATGATCGACAAGGCGCTGGTCTGATCCAGCACGGTCCGGCGGCCCCGTGCCGCCGGCCACCGGGCCAGCCTGACCGCGGCCCAACAGGGTTTTGCAGGCGCTTGCGCCGCCACGTTTGGCGGTGTTAGTGTCGCTACATCCGGCAGCATTCGCGTGCCGCACCCTCTGGACGGGTTCTCGTCCGGACCATCCCAACCAGTTCGCAGCCCCGCAGGGCGCTCGCACATCCAAGCGAGAGGAATCAAGCACTTGTCCGAGAACACTCCTTCCGAAACCGGGAGCACTGATGCTCCTGTCGAGAAGCGCGTGCGCAAGCCGCGTGTTGCCAAAGCCGTTGAAAGTGCCGACAGCGGTGCTTCCGCCCCCGCCCAGCCGGCTCTTCCGTTGCCTGCCGCCCCGGCCGCTCCGGCTCCGGTAGCCGCCGCACCGGCACCTGCCCCGGTTGCTCCGCCCCCCGCGCCCGCCGCGGCGGCGTCCAGCAATGAAGGCCAGGCCCCGGCAACCAGCTCCGGCGACAACAACACCTCACAGGGTGGCCAGGACAACGGCGAAGGCAACAACAACCAGCAGCGCTATGGCCAGCAGAATCAGCAGGGCCAGGGCCAGGGCAACCGCCGCGACCGTTTCCGCAACCGTCGCGACCGTGACCGCAACCGTCAGCGTGACGACAACGGCATGGGCAACGACGGCGGCAACGACAATTTTGTCCCGCGCCAGATGCCGAGCGTGCCGGAAGGTTTCCCGGTCTATTCGCTCAGCGACCTGAAGCGGATGCCGGCACAGAAGCTGCTGGAAATCGCCGAACAGCTGCAGATCTCCGAAGGCGTGGCCCGTGCCCGCAAGCAGGACGTGATCTTCGCCCTGCTCAAGGTGCTGACCCGCCACGGTGACGGCGTGGCCGCCGACGGCGTGCTGGAAATCCTGCCAGACGGCTTCGGCTTCCTGCGTGCGGCCGAAGCCAGCTACCTGGCCGGCCCGGACGATACCTATATCTCGCCCAGCCAGATCCGCCGCTTCAACCTGCGTACCGGTGACCACTTGTCGGGCCGCATCCGCTTCCCCAAGGACGGCGAGCGCTACTTCGCGCTGTCGATCGTGGACACCATCAACGGTGAGCCGATCGAAGCCTCGAAGAACAAGGTGCTGTTCGAAAACCTGACCCCGCTGTTCCCGCGCAAGCGCTTCACGCTTGAGCGCGGCAACGGCTCCTCGGAAGACATCACCGGTCGCATCCTCGACCTGATGGCACCGCAGGGCAAGGGCCAGCGCGCCCTGATCGTTTCGCCGCCGAAGGCCGGCAAGACGATGATGATGCAGCAGATCGCCACCGCCATCACCACCAACCATCCGGAAGTGCACATGATCGTGCTGCTGGTGGATGAGCGCCCGGAAGAAGTGACCGAAATGCAGCGCACCGTGCGCGGCGAAGTGGTTTCCTCGACCTTCGACGAGCCGGCCGCGCGCCACGTGCAGGTTGCCGAAATGGTGATCGAGCGTGCCAAGCGCCTGGTCGAGCACAAGAAGGACGTGGTGATCCTGCTCGACTCGATCACCCGCCTGGCCCGCGCCTACAACAACGTCGTGCCCAGCTCCGGCAAGGTCCTGACCGGTGGTGTGGACGCCAACGCCCTGCACCGCCCGAAGCGTTTCTTCGGTGCTGCACGTAACGTTGAAGAAGGCGGCTCGCTGACCATCATCGCCACCGCGCTGGTTGAAACCGGCTCGAAGATGGACGAAGTGATCTACGAAGAATTCAAGGGCACCGGCAACAGCGAAGTGCACTTGAACCGTCGCATCACCGAGAAGCGCGTCTACCCGGCCATCGACATCAACCGTTCCGGCACCCGCCGCGAAGACCTGTTGATCGAACCGGAGCTGCTGCAGAAGATCTGGATCCTGCGCAAGCTGCTGCATCCGATGGACGAAATCGCCGCGATGGAATTCCTGTTGGACAAGATGAAGAACACCAAGTCCAACGACGAGTTCTTCGGCTCGATGAAGCGCTGATTCCGGTTGGAGTTGGCTGCAGGCAAAAACCCCGCGAAAGCGGGGTTTTTGCTTGGCGATGATTGGACGGACGGCACCTGCTTCGCAGCTTCCGCCGCACCTGTAGAGCCGAGCCATGCTCGGCTGGGGCATTACCAGTAGCGCCGCTGCCGAGCATGGCTCGGCACTACCTCCGCATCAGGGATCAGCTGCCCTGCAGTGGCGTCAGCAGGCGCGGACCGTTGTTGTCCACCAGGTTTACGCTGCCATCGACCAGTGCATCCGGCGCAAAGCCCAGCGGATCGCTGTCGTCCCGCCATGGGGCACGCTCACGTGGGCCAGCGACGTAACTTACCCACCGCGCCGGACCCTGGCCTTCGGCAGCCGCATCGCCCAAGGAAAACCCAACCGGCACGCGTACGTTCCAGAACGCCTGCCCAGCCTCGGCGCCCTGCGTTGGAACACGGAAGGTCCACTGCCTGGCAGCGGCAATCGCGCTCTTTGCAAGCAGCTCGCGTCCAAGCCGCTGTTCGGACTCCCCGCTGAGGAAAGTGAGGTTCACCTGCTCGGCGAAAACGTCCTCGACCTTGCCATCCCGGCCAACCTTGAGCAGCAGATAGACGCTACCGGACACGCCTGCACGGAACGCCTGTACCGGGTAACGGGGTGGCGTCATCTCGATGCGTGCGATGCTCTCCGGGTCGTCACCGTCAAGGCGTGAGAAATTGATGCCACGCAGGCTGATTTCATAACGCCCAAGGTCCAGCTTGCGGGCTATGACGCGCAGACTCATCGGGGCCAGTGCACGTACCGCCACACCATTCCTGACAACCGGCTCGAACTTCCATTTCAAGCCCGCATCACGCACCAGCTTGACCACGGACGGAGGCAGCTCATCCTGCTTCTCCAGCCGCAGCGCAGATACCGAACCATCCGTTTCTATCGTGACGTCACCACGGACCACCATGCTGCTTTCGATCCGCTCGCGCACCGAACTGACACCGCCACTGCCAGCGGTGGCCACCACCGGCATCCCCATCACCAGCACCGCACCTACCGCCACTGCTGCAAGCATGTGTCGCATCGCACCTCTCCCTGTGTCCGGAATGCGGATTAGAGCGCAGCCGCAGTTGCGCCACAAGCGTCAAGCCAGGCGCAGCGCCGGCGGATACGGCGGCGTGTCGGGGTACCGTCCTTCGCGGAAGCCGGCCTGCAGGCCCTGCCACCATGTGGGCTCGAACAACTCGGCGTATTTTTCACGCACCACGTCCAATAGACCGGCAGGCAAACCCATGAACAGCCCGAAGCGCTCCGGGAAGACATCGTTGGCCGCGACATGGAACCACGGCTCGGCGGCCATCGCCTCCTCCTCGCTGCGTGGCTGCGGCCATGCCCGGAAGTTGCACTCGGTAAGCAGGCACAGTTCGTCATAGTCGTAGAACACCGCACGACCATGCCGCGACACGCCGAAGTTCTTCAACAACATGTCACCGGGGAAGATGTTGTTGCAGGCCATGTCGCGGATCGCCTGCGCATAGTCCAGCGCGGCAGCGCGCGCCGCCTCTGCACCTTGCTCACGCAGGTAGAGATTCAACGGCCGGAAACGCCGCTGCACGTAGCACAACGCGATCTCTACCTCGTCTCCATCGACGCGGACGCTCTGGCTGCACTCCTGCACAAGTTCCTGCAGCAGCGCGGGCGCGAACCGTTGCAGGGGGAAGCGCAGGTAGCGATAAGGCTGGGCATCCAGCAAGCGCCCGATGCGATCCAGATTGAAGACCAAGGCGTACTTGTCTTCAACATCCTGCCGACTCATCGTTTTCGGCCACGCAAACCGATCACGTATCAGCTTGAATACCAGCGGGTAGCTGGGCAGGGTGAATACCGTCATCACCATGCCGGGCGTGCCATCAGCGTGCACCAGCTGCTCGTTGCCGTGCTGCTGGAAGCGACTGAAGAAGGTGCGGTACCGCTCGGTCTTGCCCTGTTTGGCCCGGCCCAGCACCGTGTAGATCTCGTCCACCGGCTTGCCCGGCAGGATGCTGCGCAGGAACACCACTGCATCGGCCACGGTTGGCAGATCGGCCTGGAAGTAGCTGCGCGAGACGCCGAACAGATGCGCCACATCGCGCCGGCGGCTCAGCACCGCCTCCGCGCGGATCCCGTTTTCATCGTTGACCAGCGCAATCACACACGGCGAAAACCGGTGCTCGCCGAACACGCGCCCTACGAGATAGGCACGTCGCTCGCGGTAGAACACGGTCTGCAACAACTCGATCGCGCGGACCGGGTACGGCCCCCAGTGCGAGAGATCATCCTGCAGCCGCACCGCGATGGCCGCCGCACAACGCAGCTGGTGCATGTACGGCAAGTCGAACGCATAGTCCGCCAACAAGCGCGAGAACGCTTCGGCCGGGCGCGCCTCGGACACTGCATAGACATGCCGCGCGACCGGATGGGTGATGGCGTCGGAGGGTTCGATGTCCAGCGCCATGAACTCGATGCTGTCATCCACGCCATGGGTGGCAAACAGACGCCGGGTGAGCGTGTTGTAGAAGGTCTTGTAGAGCTCGCCGTCGATGCGGCCTTCGATCAACCCGGCGAAGTCCTGTTTGACCTGCCGCCACAACAGCTGCAGTTCGCTACTGCCCTGCAGTAGCTGATCCAGCTGGGTGCGGCATTGTGCAACACAGACGTCATACAGCTCGATGCGCTCCACTGCATCGGCTTTGGCAGCGGCCCAGTCTCGGCGCTGGAAGCGCTCGCGTGCGCGCCGGCTGACCTGGGCGAAGTCGCGGTGGTAATCCTCGAAGCCCTGCGCGATGCAGCTGGCGATGCTGGCGGCCAGCGCGCTGTCTGTAGCCGACTCGATCATGACGGCATGACCTGACGTTGCCGAGGTGCTGGGTCAATGCAGGTACGGGGCAATCGCATGCGGGAGAACACCGGGGAGTTGCGCTGACCATACGCCACTGGCTGCCGTTCGGGGCAGGCCTGGACGTGGAGTTGTTCGTGGATTGGGGGTTTCGCGCCAGAAGCACCCCTCCCCAACCCTCCCCTTTGCTACGCAAAAGGGAGGGGGTGGATCGCTTCCATCTGCACGTTGCGTGCGAGCGCAAGCTCCGCCCCCTCCCTTGCGCCTAGCGCAGGGGAGGGGTGCTCTGGCTCTGGCTCTGGCTCTGGCTCTGGATCTGGCTTTGGCTCTGGCCCTGGCTTTTGATTTAGCCCTTCTCCCGCCCGCGGGAGAAGGGTTGGGATGAGGGGAGCTTTGGCTTTGGCTTTGGCTTTGGCTTTGGCCTTGGCTTTGGCTCCAATGCAGCCGCAGCCAGTGCCGCCCTCACTCCCCGGACAATTCCGCCTGGATCTTGCGCCCGCACTCGCGCGCACTCCACAGCACATGGCCGATCACGCTGCGCTGGCCGCAAGCGGCCATCAGCAGCAGCGAGCCGCGGGGCAACTGGATCGATTGCATCAATACCTTGCCCTCGCTGGCCTCCAGCATCAGCACGTCCATCGTACCCAGCGCCAGCTCGCGGCCAACCGCCGAAGCCAGGGCCAGCATGGCGCTGGTCATGGCGGCCAGGCGTTCGCCACTGGAGGTCTCGGTGGCCGCCTGTGCCAGGACAAAACCGTCGATGCTGGCAACCACCGCGGCACGCACGCCGTCCACTGAACTGGTGAACTCCTGCAGCCGCTGGTCTATCACGGCGACTTCCCAGTCCTCCAGCAATGCAATCGCCTTGGCCTCAGTCATGGACACCCACCAGGGCAGCGGCTTCGACCTCACCCATCAGCACATCCATCAGCAGCATCACCGCATCCTCCGAGCGTGCGTCGAACGGCACCAGTGGCAACGGCCGGCCGGCGGTCTTCTGTGCCTGCAGCAGGCAGGCATCGAGGTCCACGTCCGGCACAAGATCGAATTTGGATACACCAATGACCGCCGGAACCGTCCCGGCGTGCTCGCGCAGTGCCAGCAGGTAACGCTCCATTTCCTGCGCTACGTCAGGGCTGGAGGCGTCAGCCAGGATCACCACGCCCCGCGCGCCTTGCAGCAGCACCGGCCAGATGAAGGAGAACCGCTCCTGCCCCGGTGTGCCGTACAGGCGCAGTCGATCACCATTGGGCAGACTCACGTCGGCATAGTCCATCGCCACCGTGGTTACCAGCTTGGAGGAACTGGCGTCGGTATTGAGTACGTCGGTATCAATGACGGTGCCGCCCGCTACAGCACGCACCAGCGTCGACTTCCCTGCCCCCATGGCGCCCAGAATCACTACCTTGTGTTCGATCATGCATGGGTCCCTGTACGGTGACGGACGCTGCGCCACATGCGTGCCAGCAGGGCGCTGGCACCAAGCTTGGCCGGTGCCGGCGGCGCCGCAGCTGCGGGCTCTGGCACCTGCACCGTGGCATAGCCACACAGGTAGGCCGAGCGCATGAAGGCGCGGGTTGCGTTGCTGTCCACTTCCAGCAGCTCGGTGCATTCGGCCAGGGTGCAGGGCTTCTTCAGCAGCAGCGAGCACAGCCTGAAACCATCGTGTTGATGGGCGAGTACACGGAAGTCCGGCCAGCGCAGCAGGCTCACGCGCGCGTTTTGCTGCAGGCGTCGATCAAAATCGGTCCAGTTGTCGCCGTACTGCGCCATCTGCCACAGCAGCGGCCGCAGCGGTTGCCGCGACAGGTTCTCCGCCAAGGCCTGGAAGCGCGCCAACGACAGTTCCTGCAGCGCCAACAGCTCGAATACGTCACCAAGTTGCTGGGCAAGGCTGGGACCCTGCGCTGGATGCACGTAGAGCGGCACCATCTGGTCGTGTTCGAAATCAATCAGCAGCTGTGGTTGGCCCTGCAACGACAGCACCGCACGGCCCTGCTTCTCCTGCAGGCGCTGCCGCAACAGACGGGTAACCTGCTTGGCACCGCTGGCCAGATACAGACCATCGGTGGTGGTCGGCGTGGGCGGTGGTGCCAGCGCGTGCTGGATCTGCGCCCGATCCAGATGCAGTTCGCCGCTACTGCGGCCATCGTGCACGGCGCCGGCATCATCGTGCAGCCATAAGCGCATCGCCGGCCGCTTGCTGGCCATGTGTTGGGCAGCGCTGCGCAACGCCGGGGTATCGCGGACCAGGAGCAGGTCGCACTGGTCCAGATCGACACAGCGTTGCAGACCCTCCGGTGGCAGCCCTGCAATCTCCCTCAATCGCCCGAGGAGCGTCTGCTCCTCCCGGGTGTCCGAGCCCACTACCAGCACCCTGGTCATGCCCTCTTCCCCTTTTGACGCGCTCGCGTCATGCGATTCCCTGCGTGTCGAATCAGGCTATTCCAGATGCTGCATGTGAAAGGGTGATTGGTCCCACAATTCGATTTTTCAGTGGCGCTTTCGGCACACGACCTTGGTCGCATCTACACGCCGTCATCACGCAGAAACAAGAAAGCCTGCGTCCTTCACGGACACAGGCTTTCAATGTGTAACAGCAGCTACATCACGCCGCCATTGCTCTTACGTTGATCAGCCCTTGAGGCTGGCAATCGCGGCATTGAGGGTGGCACTCGGACGCATCGCCGGGCCGGCCTTGGCCAGGTCCGGACGGTAGTAACCGCCGATGTCCACGGCCTTGCCCTGCACCGCTGCAAGCTCGTCGACGATCTTCTGCTCGTTGCTGGTCAGCACTTCGGCCAGCGGTGCGAACTTTGCCTTCAATGCGGCATCGTCGTTCTGCTCGGCCAGCGCCTGCGCCCAGTACATGGCGAGGTAGAAGTGGCTGCCACGGTTGTCGATGCCACCCAGCTTGCGCGACGGCGACTTGTCGTTGTCCAGGAACTTGCCGTTGGCAGCGTCCAGGGCATTGGCGAGCACGGTGGCGCCCTTGTTGTCGTAACGCTGGCCCAGGTGTTCCAGCGATGCGGCCAGGGCCAGGAACTCGCCCAGCGAATCCCAACGCAGGTAATCCTCTTCGACGAACTGCTGCACGTGCTTCGGCGCCGAGCCGCCAGCACCGGTTTCAAACAGGCCGCCACCGGCCATCAGCGGCACGATCGACAGCATCTTGGCGCTGGTGCCCAGCTCCAGGATCGGGAACAGGTCGGTGAGGTAATCACGCAGCACGTTGCCGGTCACCGAGATGGTGTCCTCGCCCTTGCGGATGCGCTCCAGCGACACGGCGGTGGCTTCTTCCGGCGACAGGATGCGGATGTCCAGACCGTTGGTGTCGTGGTCCTTCAAATACTTTTCGACCTTGGCGATCACCTGCGCATCGTGGGCACGCTTGGCATCCAGCCAGAACAAAGCCGGAGTGTTGCTCAGGCGCGCGCGGCTGACGGCCAGCTTCACCCAGTCCTGGATCGGTGCGTCCTTGGTCTGGCACATGCGCCAGATATCACCGGCTTCGACGGCGTGTTCGAACACCACGTTGCCGGCTTCGTCGGTGACCTTGACCACGCCATCGGCAGCGATCTGGAAGGTCTTGTCGTGCGAGCCGTATTCCTCGGCCTTCTGCGCCATCAGGCCGACGTTCGGCACCGAGCCCATGGTGGCCGGGTTGAACGCGCCGTGCGCCTTGCAGTCTTCGATAACGGCCTGGTACACGCCGGCGTAGCAACGATCGGGAATGACCGCCTTGGTGTCCTGCAGCTTGCCTTCGGCGTTCCACATCTTGCCGGAGTCACGGATCATCGCTGGCATCGAGGCATCGACGATCACGTCCGACGGCACGTGCAGGTTGGTGATGCCCTTGTCCGAGTTGACCATGGCCACGGCCGGACGCTTGGCGTACTCGGCGGCGATGTCGGCCTTGATCGCGGTCTGCTCGGCTTCCGGCAGCTGCGACAGGCGCGCGTACAGGTCACCGATGCCGTTGTTGGAATCGAAGCCAATCTGGGCGAGGCTGGCAGCGTGCTTGCCCAGCACGTCCTTGTAGAACTCATCGACCACGACGCCGAACATGATCGGGTCGGAGACCTTCATCATCGTCGCCTTCAGGTGCAGCGAGAACAGCACGCCCTGCTCCTTGGCATCGGCGATCTGTGCATCAACGAATGCCGCCAGCGCCTTGCGGTTCATCACCGAGGCGTCAACGATTTCGCCGGCCTTGACTGCGGTCTTGGCCTTCAGCACGACGGTGTTGCCGTCGTTCTGCACCAGTTCGATCTTCAGGCTGCCAGCGTTGCCGACGGTGGCCGACTTCTCGCTGCCGTAGAAATCACCGCCGTCCATGTGCGCGACGTGCGACTTGGAGTCGGCAGTCCAGGCACCCATGCGGTGCGGGTGCTTGCGTGCGTAGTTCTTCACCGACAGCGGTGCGCGGCGATCGGAATTGCCTTCGCGCAGCACCGGGTTGACCGCACTGCCCTTGATCTTGTCGTAGCGCGCCTGGATGTCACGCGACACGTCGTCGGTCGGTGCGTCCGGGTAGTTCGGCAGGATGTAGCCCTGTTCCTGGAGCTCCTTGATCGCGGCCTTGAGCTGCGGCACCGAGGCCGACACGTTCGGCAGCTTGATGATGTTGGCTTCCGGCTTGGTGGCCAGCTCGCCCAGTTCGGCCAGATCATCGCTGATCTTCTGCTCGTCCTTCAGGAAATCCGGGAACTGCGACAGGATGCGGCCGGACAGCGAGATATCGCGGGTTTCGACGGCGATGCCGGCGGTCGCGGTAAAGGCATCGACGATGGGCAGCAGCGACTGCGTGGCCAGGAACGGAGCTTCGTCGGTGAGCGTGTAGATGATCTTCGGCGTATTCGACATGGGGGCAAAAACTCTCTTGCTGACGGATGCGGTGCGTGGAACGGCAGCGGCGATTGGGCAGGCGCACGACCATCCAGTGGGCCGGCGCGCAAACCCCATCCGGCTGCCGGATTGGGAAACCCTTGTATTGTCGCGTTTTCGACCGGGCCGGGCAAAGCAAACCCATACGCAAAGGTAGGGAGTGGCGGGTCTGTTGCAGGGCAAGCCCGCGCAGGCCTTGTGCCGTCTTGCTCATGTCGCTCACGGCAGTGGTGGTCTCACCTGCAACCACCCGCACCATACATGGGACAGGCGCACACAGTGCGCAAACCGCGGCTCCATGCAGCAGCACGGTGCTATCTGTGGGAGCGGCATCAGCCGCGACGCTGAGGTTGCCCGAATGCCTTCTTCATCCGATGGTGTCCCTGCTTCGCGGCTGACGCCGCTCCCACAGGAATCAGCCGATGTCAGAGCCAGACAGCGGGTTCCGAGCCACTCAAATGCTCGAAAGCGCAACATTCGAACCCGCGGTACACCTGTAGCAACGGCGTCAGCCGCGACACTGAGGTTGCTCGAATCCCTTCATCTGATGATCTCCCTGCTTCGCGGCTGACGCCGCTCCTACAACAAGCATTTACGGTTGATGCAAAAAAAAGGCGCAGCCTGGTGGCTGCGCCCATGCGTATCACCGGCGGGAGAGAGTTCGCCGGCTTACGCCTTGCTCACTTCACCTCGAACTGCTGCTGGGTACCGGCAGCCTTGCCGTCGACGGTGACGTCGGCGGTGTACTTGCCGGCCGGCCACGGCGTTGCCTTGGTGAATTCGATATTGGTGGTACCAGCATCGGTCGCGTTGAGCGTGGCGCTCTGCTCACCGGCAACCTGGCCATCCTGATAGGTCAACTTGGCGGCCACCGGGACATTGCTGGCGGTACCGCTGGTCTTGATCGAGACGATGATCTTGTCCTTGGCAGCCAACACCGCAACCGGTGCCACCGACAGGTCAGCCGCAGCCGCGTTGCCGACGGTCACCGAAGTCACTGCGAGAACGGGCGCGGCAGGTGCGGACTCAACCATCGGTGCCGGGGCTGCTGCAACCGGCGGCGGTGGCGCGACCTCTTCTTCCTTCTTCTTGCAACCAACCAGTGCGACGGCACCGACCACCACGATCATCAAGGCACTGCTAAGCGAAGTCTTCTTCATGAATTGCTCCGAATCTGGTTTGAAAGTTCGTACGTAGCGGCGTCGGGGATCAGCCCTGACGCGCAGGAATCTTCAGTATCTGCCCGGGCCGGATCTTGTCCGGATCATCGAGGACGTCACGGTTGGCATCGAAGATTTTCTTCCAAGCGTTACCATCGCCAAGCAGGTTCTTGGCGATCCTGGAAAGGTTGTCGCCGCTCTGCACCGTGTAGTGCTGCTCGCCGACGATCTCTTCAGTGCTGGTCACGGTAGCCGTGACATCGGAGAAATCAGCTTTCTGTACCACCTGCTCGGTACTGCTGACTGCCCCGGTGACATCGGAAAAGTCGGCTTTCTTTTCAGTACTGCTCATCCAGGTTGCTCCTCCGTGACTGACGGGAGCAACGATTGCATGAGGCCTGTTAAGGTTTCATCGTGCCGACGTAAAAACCTGCGTACGCAGCTGAATGTTTATTGACGCAGATCGCGGATCGGGGGGCTGGCGGGCAGGCCCGGGCTGGAGCGGCGCGGGTTGATGTCCAGGCCGCCGCGGCGGGTATAGCGTGCCTCGACTTCCAGGGTGACGGGCTGACAGCGCTGGCTCAGCTCCAGGAAGATCCGCTCCACGCACTGTTCGTGGAACTCGGCGTGGTCGCGGTAGCTGACCAGGTAACGCAGCAGGCCTTCACGGTCGATGCGCGGGCCCTGGTAACGGATGCTGACGCTGGCCCAGTCCGGCTGGCCGGTCACCGGGCAGTTGGACTTGAGCAGCGCCGAGACCAGGGTCTCATTGACCACCGTACCGGCATCGGCCAGCAGCAGGTTCGCATCAGGCGGGCCATAGCTGTCGATGGCGACATCCAGGTGGTCAATGCTCTCACCTGCCGCCTGTTCGACCGGCGGTAGGCCGAACTCCACCCGCACATCGGCACCGGCGCAGGCCGACAGATCGGTGGCAATGCGCTCGCGCACGGCTTCGGCACGGTTGAAACGTGCCCCGTTGAGCGAGTTCAGGTACAGCTTGAGCGACTTGGACTCGATCAGGTTCGGCGAGGCACCCGGCACGTACAGGGTTGCGGTTTCCACGCAGGGCTTGCCGCGCGCGTCCAGCCAGCCCAGCTCATAGATATGCCAGCGGTCCTCGCCGACGAACGGCAGTTCGCTGCCCAGGCCGATCTCGGCACGGGCGCCAGCGCGCGGGATCGGGAACAGCAGACTGGCGTCGTACTGGCGGGGGTAGTCGACCTCACGGCCGAGGCTGGAATCTTGGGGAGTGTTCATCGGCCCCATTGTAGTTGCGCCAGCTTGAGCGCCGGATATACCGAGGCACTCATTCGCAGGAAAACCGGTACCTGGCGCAGCTTCAGTTCAGCAGCCGCGCCCACCACGATTTGCTGGACTTGGCCTGCGGGATCTCCTCGCTCACCAGCCGCATCACCTCGCGCTCCTGGTCCAGCGCCGAGGGGCCGTAGACCACGCGGATACGCTCCTCCTCGGTCGCCCCGAGGGTATCGCCATTGCTGATGACCATGCCGTTCTCGATCAGGTAATCGACGATGCCGGTGAGGCGGCTGAACACGCCTTCGGCAGTTTCCCCGGTCTCGGGAATCTCTATGTCCATCAGGCCCAGCATGTCCATGCCGCGGGTATGGCCGGTCATCACCCCGTCCGGGCGCTGGCCGACATTGATCGCCACCCAGGCAATCGGCAGCGGCTCGGGCAAGGTGGCCTGGGTCAGCTCGCGGAACAGGCTTGGCAGCACCACGTGATTGGCGCTGCCGAAGTACACCGCCTCGATGCTGTTGGACACGGCCACCGTCGATGCCAGCACACGACTGAGCAGTGCCGCCTGTGCAACCAGATTGGTCTCCTGCCCGTCGTCGCCAAAGCGCATCACGGTGACGATGGTGTGTGCGGCGTAGTCCACCGGTGCCGGCGTGGCGTCTGGCCACAGCCGGCTGTGCGCACAGATCTGCGCGATGTCATCGCCGATCTGCACCGGGATCGGCATCAACGCGATCAGGTAGTCGGCGTATTCCAGGCACAGCATCGGCGAATCGTCGCCATCGGTATCCTTGTCGACGGCGCCTTCCGTCGTTGCCTCGCCCACCCGCAGCAGCGATTGGTCCAGGTCGGGCCAATCGCTGCGCATCTGCGCAAGCAGGGCTTCGGCGGTGAGCTGAGGGTCGAGCTGCGACTGCAGCAGCATGGCCAGGCTGGCTGTCATGGAACGCCTTCTTCCTTGTAGGTAAGCCCCTGACACTACCCGGACTCAACCTGCCTTGTCACCGTGCAGATAATCCAGCGACACCTGCAACAGCGCGCGCAGGCCCACATCCAGTGCCTTTTCATCGAGCAGGAACTTGGGCGAATGATTGCTCGGCGCAGTGGCCGGGTCGATGCCGGCACCGGTGGAGCCGACGAAGAAGAACATCGACGGCACCTGCTGTGCGTACAGCGAGAAGTCCTCCGAGCCCATCTGCAGCGGCGGCTCGTAGACGTTGGCCTTGCCCACCACCGCCTGCAGGCTGGGCAGCATGCGCGCGGTCAGTGCCGGATCGTTGACCGTGGCCGGGTTGCCGTCCTTCTCGTAGATGTCGGTGAGAGCCGTCGCACCGTGGGCGGCGGCGGTGTGCTCGGCGACGTTGCGCAGGTCGGCGAAGATCTGCTTGCGCATGTCAGGGTCGAAGGTGCGGATGGTGCCCACCATCTCCACCGAGTCGGGAATGATGTTGTAGCGGATGCCGCCCTTGATCGCGCCGAAGGTGAGCACTGCCGGCTGCTTGGACAGGTTGGCGCGGCGGCTGACGATGGTCTGCGCGGTACCGATAAGGTCGGAGGCCGCAACAATCGGGTCAACGCCGTTCCACGGCGCCGAGCCGTGCGTCTGGCGACCATTGACGGTGATGCCAAAGCGATCGGAAGCAGCCATCAGCGGGCCGCCGCGCACGGCGATCTGGCCGGCCTGCACGCTGGAGAACACATGCAGGCCGAACACCGCCTCCGGCTTGAAGTCCTTGAATAGGCCTTCCTTCAGCATCAGGTCGGCACCGCCCTGCTCCGGCGGCGGCGCGCCTTCCTCGGCCGGCTGGAAAATCAGCATCACTTCGCCGGGCAGCGTGTCGCGCATGGCAACCAGCGCGTCGGCCACGCCCAGCAGGGTTGCGGTGTGCGCGTCATGGCCACAGGCATGCATCACCCCGACCTGCTCGCCGCGGTATTCGGCAGTGGCCTTGGAGGCGAACGGCAGGCCGGTCTGTTCGGTGACCGGCAGCGCGTCCATGTCGGCGCGCAGGGCGATCTTCGGGCCGGGCAGGCCGCCCTTGATGATGGCGACCACGCCGTGCACGGCCACGCCGGTCTTCGGGTTCAGGCCCATTGCACGCAGGCGCTCGGCGACCTTGGCCGCGGTGCGTTCTTCGCGGTTGGAGAGCTCCGGATGGGCGTGGAAGTCGCGACGCCAATCCACCACCTGCTGCTGCAGGCGAGTGGCGGCAGCTGCCACCTCGGGACGCTGGGCGGCATCCTGAGCCTGCGCCAGCGGGGCAAGGGCGCAAAGCAAGGCGGACAGCAACACGGTCTTACGGGCCATCAGCAACTCTCCTTCCAATCGGTGACAAGGTGAATGTAGGCCAATCATGGGCCAAGCGCCCGCCGGCAGGGAACCAACACGCTGCAGGCGATCCACCGTCGTGCCGAGCCCTGCTCGGCAGGGGCCTTCCTAGCACCCCGTCAGCTTGTGGGCTCCATGTAGTGCCGAGCCATGCTCGGCAGGAGCCTTACCAACACCCCATCAGCTTGTGGGAGAGGCGTCAGCCGCGAAGCTGATGGCCTGCCGGATCGCAGACCAATTGGTAGTTCCCAATGTGTCGGCTTCGCGGCTGACGCCGCTCCCACAGCATTCCTGCAGGTTGATGCGACGCTGGGAACACCCCTGCCGAGCAGGGCCCGGCACTACAACATCAGGTCAACCGATGCCGCGATGGAACGTTCATCACCTGCACGGGTCTGTATGCGTGGCCCATCGGTCATGCCTCCATGACAACAGGCGCGGCGGTATCCTCTGCGCCTTGTTTGCCCTCCCTATCGGTTCCTCAGGAGTTTTCGCATGTCGCGTTTCTGGAAGATCGTACTGCTGGTCATTGCAGTGCTGCTGGTGGCCGGTATCGGCTATCGGGTGATGGGGGGCGGCAAGCAGAAGGCCGGTGCGGCGCAGGCAGGCATGAGCCAGGGCGGCCAGGGTGAGCAGGACAAGGACCCGGTGCCGGTGACCGCGGTCAGTGCCGAGAAGAAGGACGTGCCGGTCTACCTGACCGCGCAAGGCACGGTGACCGCGTTCAATACCGTCACCGTCAGCCCGCAGGTCGGTGGCCAGCTGCTCAGCGTCAACTTCCGCGAAGGCCAGGCAGTCAAGAAGGGCGACCTGCTGGCGCAGATCGACCTGCGCACCTTCCAGGCCCAGTACGACCAGGCCGTCGCCAGCAAGCGCCAGAACGAAGCCCTGCTGGCTACCGCACAGTCCAACTATGCACGCTCCAACTCACCGGAATACCGCCAATTCGTCGCCCAGACCGACCTGACAACGCTGCGCAACCAGGTGACCCAATACCAGGCCGCCGTCGCCGCCTCGCAGGCCTCGGCCGCACAGGCCAAGGTGCAGCTGGATTACACCCGCATCACCTCGCCGATCAACGGTATCGCCGGTATCCGTGCGGTTGACCCGGGCAATGTGGTCAGCGCCGGCAGCCAGATCGTCACCGTCACCCAGCTCCAGCCGGCCTATGTGCTGTTCAACCTGCCCGAGCAGCAGCTCGATGCAGTGCGCAGCGCACAGGCCGCAGGCCCGCTGCAGACCGCCACCCTGGACCGCGAAGGCGGCAGCGTGGTCAATGCCGACGGCGTGCTGCAGGTGGTGGACAACCAGATCAGCAGCAGCAGCGGCACCTTCCGCCTGCGCGCACAGTTCCCCAATGCCAACGATGCGTTGTGGCCGGGCCAGTTCGTCAACGTGCAGATGAAGCTCAACGTGCTGCCCGGCGCGATCGTGGTGCCGGCCGAAGCGGTGCAGCGCAGCAGCACCAGCGATTTCGTCTACCTGGTCAAGCCCGACAACACCGTCACCCTGCGTGAGGTGGTGCAGGGCGGTCAGGTCGATGACAGCCACGTGGTGATCAGCACGGGCCTGCAGGCCGGCGACAAGGTCGTCACCGAAGGCCAGTTCCGTTTGAAGGAAGGCAGCAAGGTCAATGCACTGGCACCCGGGCAGGCACCGCCGACGCCGACTGAAGAACAGCTCAAGGCGGCCAGCCAGAAGGGCAACCGTGGTGGACGGGGTGGCCCGCCGCGCTGAGGCGCTGGCCGGCACCCGCCTCCCCTCCCCCGCACCAGGAACCGACCGTGGGCTTTTCGACTATCTTCATCCGGCGCCCGATCGCCACCTCCCTGTTGATGATCGGGCTGATGCTGCTGGGCATCCTCGGTTACCAGCGCCTGCCGGTTGCGGCCCTGCCCGAGATCGAAGCGCCCAGTCTGGTGGTGACCACCCAGTACCCGGGTGCCAGCGCGCAGACCATGGCCTCGCTGGTGACCACGCCGCTGGAGCGGCAGCTGGGGCAGATTTCCGGGCTGGACATGATGACCTCCGATTCGTCGGCAGGCCTGTCCAGCATCGTGCTGCAGTTCTCGATGGAACGCGATCTGGATACCGCCGCGCAGGACGTGCAGGCAGCGATCCGCCAGGCCACCCTGCCCAGCTCGCTGCCCTATCAGCCGGTCTACAACCGGGTGAATCCGGCCGACGCACCGATCCTGACCCTGAAGCTGGCCTCGGACACGCGACCGCTGCGTGAGGTCAACGATCTGGCCGACTCCATCCTCGCCCAACGCCTGTCGCAGACCGATGGTGTCGGCCTGGTCTCCATCGCCGGCAATGTGCGGCCGGCGGTGCGCATCCAGGTCAACCCGGCACAGCTGTCCAACATGGGCATGACCCTGGAAGACCTGCGCAGTGCGCTGACCCAGGCCAACGTCAACGCGCCCAAGGGCTCGCTCAACGGCAAGACGCAGAGCTATACGCTGTCCACCAACGACCAGCTCAGCGACGCGGCCGACTACAACGACATCATCATCCGCTACCAGAACGGTGCGCCGGTGCGCCTGCGCGACGTTGCCAAGGTGGTCGATGGCGTCGAGAACGACCAGCTCGCCGCCTGGGCCGATGGCAAGCCGGCGGTGCTGCTGGAAGTACGCCGCCAGCCCGGTGCCAACATCGTCAAGACGGTGGAGAACATCCGCCAGATCCTGCCCAACCTGCAGGGCATGCTGCCGGCCGATGTGAAGCTCGATGTGTTCTCCGACCGCACGGTGACCATCCGCGCTTCGGTGCATGACGTGCAGTTCACCCTGGTCCTCACCATCTGCCTGGTGGTGGCGGTGATCTTCGTGTTCCTGCGCCGGCTATGGGCGACGGTGATCCCGTCGGTGGCGGTGCCGCTGTCCCTGCTGGGCACGTTCGGGGTGATGGCCTTCGCCGGCATGTCGCTGGACAACCTGTCGCTGATGGCGCTGACCGTGGCCACCGGCTTCGTGGTCGACGATGCGATCGTGATGATCGAAAACATCGTGCGCTACATCGAGAAGGGCAAGGACGGCCAGGAAGCGGCGGAGATCGGCTCCAGGGAGATCGGCTTCACCGTGTTGTCGCTGACGGTGTCGCTGATCGCGGTGTTCCTGCCGCTGATCCTGATGCCGGGCGTCACCGGCCGTTTGTTCCATGAGTTCGCCTGGGTGTTGTCGATTGCAGTCGCGATCTCGATGGTGATCTCGCTGACGCTGACGCCGATGATGTGCGCCTACCTGCTCAAGCCCGATGCGCTGCCGGAAGGCGACGACGCGCATGAGCGGACCGCAGCGGAAGGCAAGGTCACCGCCTGGTCGCGCCTGGTCGGCGTCTACGAGCGCACGCTGGACTGGGTGCTGCACCACCAGCCGCTGACCCTGGGCATCGCCCTGGCCTCGGTTGCGTTGACCGTAGTGCTGTACATGGTGATCCCCAAGGGCCTGCTGCCCGACCAGGACACCGGCATGGTCACCGGCGTGGTCATCGCCGACCAGAACGTCGCCTTCGAGCAGATGCAGCAGCGCACGCAGGCCGTGGCCGCCGCGCTGCAGAGTGATGAGGCTGTGACCGGCGTCGCCGCCTACATCGGCGCCGGCAGCATGAATCCCACCCTCAACCAGGGCCAGCTGAGCATCGTGCTCAAGGACCGTGGCGATCGCGATGGGCTGGATGTGATCCTGCCGCGCCTGCAGGCCGCCGCCGCACATATCCCCGGCATCGCGCTGTACCTGAAGCCGGTGCAGGACGTGACCCTGGATACGCGCGTGGCTGCCACCGCCTACCAGTTCTCGCTGTCGGACATGGACAGCGCCGAGCTGGCCAAGCAGACCGAGCGCGTCACCGATGCCTTGCGCCGGCTGCCGGAACTGGCCGACGTCGACGACAACCTGGCCAACCACGGTCGCGCGCTGCATGTGGAAGTGGACCGCGACAAGGCCAGCCGCTACGGCGTGCCGATGCAGACCATCGACGACACGCTGTACGACGCCTACGGCCAGCGCCAGATCTCGACCATCTTCACCCAGCTCAACCAGTACCGCGTGGTGCTGGAAGTGGCACCGGAGTTCCGCACCAGCGATGCGCTGATGAACCAGCTGGCGATCGGCAGCAATGGCAGTGGCACGCTCAGCGGCAGCAATGCCACCACGCTGGGCCAGGTGACGTCGAGCAATTCGTCGACCGCCACCGGTATCGGCAGCGCCAATACCGGCATCGCGCTGGGTGCTGGCGGCAGCATCCCGTTGTCGGCGATTGCCAGCGCCAAGCCCGGCACCGCACCGCTGATCGTCAGCCACCAGCAGCAGCTGCCGTCGGCGACGATCTCGTTCAATCTGGCGCCGGGTTACTCACTCTCCGAAGGCGTGGATGCGATCAACAAGGCGGTAGCCGAACTGGAACTTCCACAGCAGATGCAGGCGCAGTTCGTCGGCACCGCCGCCGAGTTCTCCAGCAGCCAGACCGACGTGATCCTGTTGCTGCTGGCCGCCATCGCGGTGATCTACATCGTGCTCGGCGTGCTGTACGAAAGCTGGATCCATCCGCTGACCATCATCTCGACCCTGCCGCCGGCCGGCGTCGGCGCACTGCTGGCCTTGTACCTGTGCGGCATGAGCCTGTCGGTGGACGGCATCGTCGGCATCGTGCTGCTGATCGGCATCGTCAAGAAGAACGCGATCATGATGATCGACTTCGCGCTGGACGCGCAGCGTTCCGGCGCCAATGCGTATGACGCGATCCGCCGCGCCTGCCTGCTGCGTTTCCGCCCGATCATGATGACCACCGCCGCGGCCATGCTCGGCGCCCTGCCGCTGGCACTTGGCACCGGTATCGGTTCGGAGCTGCGGCGGCCGCTGGGTGTAGCCATCGTCGGCGGCCTGCTGCTGTCGCAGCTGGTCACGCTGTACACCACGCCGGTGATCTATCTGTACTTCGAGCGTCTGTCCGAGTGGGCGGCCAAGCGCCGTGAGCAACGCGCCGCTGCACGCCTGCAGACGGCACGGTAAGCGCGGATGAACATCTCCGCGCCTTTCATCTCGCGCCCGATCGGCATCACCCTGCTGGCGATCGGCCTGTTCTTCGCCGGGCTGGTCTGCTACCTGCGGCTGGGCGTTGCCGCCCTGCCAAATCTGGCTATCCCGGTGATCTTCGTGCAGGCCTCCAATACCGGTGCCGACGCCAACACCATGGCGGCCACGGTCACCGCGCCATTGGAACGGCACCTGGGCCAGGTGCCGGGCATCGACACCATGCGCTCCAGCAGCAGCGATGGCCGCAGCATGGTGTTCCTGATGTTCAACACCAGCCGCAACATCGATTCGGCTGCACAGGACGTGCAGGCTGCGATCAATGCGGCCATGGCCGACCTGCCGGCCGGCATCAATACGCCGACGTACCAGAAGGCCAACCCCAACGACGATCCAGTGATCGCCCTGGCACTGACCTCGGATACGCAGTCGGTAGCCGAGCTGTACAACACCGCCGACTCACTGCTGGCGCAGCGCCTGCGCCAGCTGCCCGGCGTGTCGCAGGTGGATATCGCCGGTGCTTCCACGCCGGCGGTGCGCGTGGACCTCAACCTGCGTGCAATGACTGCGCTGGGCCTGAGCCCGGATGACCTGCGCAACGCAATGCGTGCGGCCAACGTCGCCTCGCCGCTGGGCTTCCTCAGCGACGGCAGCAGCCAGACCGCGATCATCCTCAACGACCAGATCCGCAAGGCCTCGGATTTCGCCAACGTCGCCATCTCCACCCACGACGGCGCGGTGGTGCGCTTGAAGGATGTGGCCACGGTCTACGACGGCCAACAGGATGCTTATCAAGCGGCCTGGTTCAACGGCAAGCGCGGCGTTCTGATGTATGTCTACCTGCGCAGCGGTGACAACCTCGTCGCCACGGTTGATCGGGTAAAGGCGGCCATTCCCTCGCTCACCGGCTATCTGGATGCAGGCAGCACGCTGACGCCGTACTTCGACCGCACGCCGACCATCCGCGCTTCGCTGGCCGAAGTACAGATCACATTGATGATCAGCCTGCTGATGGTAATCCTGACCATGGCGCTGTTCCTGCGCAGGCTGGCGCCGACGCTGATCGCTGCAGTGACCGTCCCGCTGTCGCTGGCCGGTGCGGCGCTGGTGATGTACGCGCTGGACTTCACCCTCAACAACCTCACCCTGCTGGCGCTGGTGATTGCCATTGGCTTCGTCGTCGACGATGCCATTGTGGTGATCGAGAACGTCATGCGCCATCTCGACGAGGGCATGCCGCGACGTGAAGCAGCGATGGCCGGCGCGCGCGAGATCGGCTTCACCATCGTCTCGATCACCGCCTCGCTGATCGCGGTGTTCCTGCCGATCATCTTCGCCCAGGGCATGATCGGCGCGTTCTTCCGCGAGTTCACCCTCACCCTGGTTGCGGCCATCCTGGTCTCGGCGGTGGTCTCGCTGACCCTGACCCCGGCACTGTGCGCACGCTTCCTGCATCCACATGCCGAAGGCGCACGCGATACCCGCACCAACCGCCTGCTGGACCGCGTGCATGAAGGCATGCTCAAGGTCTATACGGTCGCGCTGGACTTCTCCCTGCGCCACGCCTTGCTGCTGTCACTGACGCCATTGCTGCTGATCGTGGCCACGTTCTATCTGGCCGGCTCGGTCAGCAAGGGCCAGTTCCCCGAACAGGACACCGGCCTGATCTGGGGCCGCGCCAGCTCCAGCGCCACCGTCTCGTTCCAGGAAATGGCCGAACGCCAGCGCCGGCTCAGCGATACCTTCCTGGCCGACCCGGCGGTGAAGATGGTGGGCTCGCGACTGGGCTCCAGCCGCCAGGGCAGCAGCGCACAGTTCAACATCGAGCTGCATACCGAAAAGGAAGGCCGCAAGGAGCCCACCAATGTGGTGGTCAGCCGACTCAGCGCAAAAGCCGCGCAGTTCCCGGATCTGGATGTGCGTCTGCGCGCGATCCAGGACCTTCCCTCCGACGGCGGCGGTGGCGGTTCACAGGGCGCGCAGAATCGCGTGACGCTGCAGGGCAACGACGCCGAACAGCTGGCCGAATGGCTGCCCAAGCTGGTGACCGCGTTGAAGCAACATCCGCAGCTGCGTGATGTCGGCTCGGACGTGGACAAGGGCGGCTTGATGCAGAAGATCGTCATCGACCGCGAAAAAGCCTCGCGTCTTGGCGTGACCATCGGCGCCATCGACGGTGCGCTATATGGCGCTTTCGGCCAACGCCAGATATCCACCATCTACGCCGACCTCAACCAGTATGGGGTTGTGGTCAATGCGCTACCCAGCCAAACCGGCAGCCCGGCCGCGATTGAAGACCTGTATGTGCCGTCCAAGAGCGGGCAGATGATTCCGCTGACCGCCATCGCCCATCAGGAAGCCGGCCTGGCCCCGTCGCAGGTCACCCACCAGAACCAGTACACGGTGATGGACCTGAGCTACAACCTGGCACCGGGCGTAAGCAGTGGCGAAGGCGATGCCATCGTCAAATCGGTGATCGAAGGCCTGCGCATGCCCGGCGATATCCGCCAGGCCGCACCCGGTGGTTTTCGCCAGGCCATGGACCCGGTGGCGATGCTGATGCTGATCATCGCCGCCATCGCCACGGTCTACATCGTGCTCGGCATGCTCTACGAGAACCTGGTGCATCCGGTGACGATCCTGTCCACCTTGCCGGCAGCGGGCATGGGTGCCTTGCTGGCCTTGTGGGTCACCAATACCGATCTGTCGATCATCTCGATGATCGCGCTGGTGTTGCTGATCGGCATCGTCAAGAAGAACGCGATCATGATGATCGACTTCGCCCTGGTCGCGCAGCGCGTGCACGGCAAGTCGCCGGCCGAAGCAGTGCGCGAAGCCAGCATCGTGCGCTTCCGCCCGATCATGATGACCACGATGGTCGCCATTCTTGCGGCACTACCTCTGGCGATTGGCCTGGGTGAAGGCTCCGAGCTGCGCCGCCCGCTGGGCATCGCAATGATCGGCGGCCTGCTGATCTCACAGAGCCTGACCCTGCTCAGCACCCCGGCGCTGTATGTGATCTTCTCCTGCCTGCAGCAGCATTGGCGCAACTGGCGCGCACGCAGCAAGGAGCGCAAGCGCCTGCGCAAGCTCGCACGCGCTTGATGCCCCCCCTCCCTTGCGCACAGCGCAGGGGGTGAAGAAGGTCTGCTTGCGCGGCACTGCCGCGCGACCTGATGAACGACCGAAGGCTACGCCTTCGGGCCGGACGGGTTGGGGTGGGGTGCTCTGGCTCTGGCTCTGGCTGTTGCTCTGGCTCTGGCTGTTGCTCTGGCTCTGGCTGTTGCTTTGGCTTTGGCTGTTGCTTTGGCTTTGGCTTTGGCTGTTGCTTTAGCCCTTCTCCCGCCTGCGGGAGAAGGGTTGGGATGAGGGGAGCTTTGGCTTTGGCTTTGGCTTTTTTGCGCACAGCGATCTAAGCGAAAAAAGCGAAAAAAGCGACAGAAATAGCGCAGAAGCTCCCCCCTCCCCACCCCTCCCCTGCACTGCGTGCAAGGGAGGGAGCAAAGCACAAAGCAGGGAGCAAAGCGCAAAGCTGGCCCTCCGCAGCCACTTCTGCCACCGTATAGCGGCACCACGCTCCCGTCATACACGACTGGTATCGCAATGCCCCTATTCAAGTTCACCCGCCACGGCGGGCTAGCGCGCGGCAGCCAGCCGCACTCTCCCCTGCCCTGGATCGCATTGATCGCGCTGATCCTCGGCGCAGTCGCACTCGGCTTTGCCTGGCTTGCCGGCTGGATTGGCCGTGATCGCCTGACCGCGCAGAACTTCACCGACGCCATCGAAGCCACCGGCGCAAACCATCCCGGCTTTCGTCGCGCCCACAGCAAGGGCGTATGCGTAAACGGCTGGTTCGAACCAAATGCACAGGCACCACAACTGTCCCACGCCCGCGTCTTCGAACAGGCGCGTGTGCCGGTACTCGGACGGCTGTCGATAGGGGGCGGCAACCCGCATGGTGCCGACAACAATGCGCGCGTGCGCAGTATCGCCCTGCAGCTGAGCAGCGATGACGGCCAGCAATGGCGCATGGCCATGAACAGCTTCCCGTTCCTTGCCGTCGCGACACCGGAGGCCTTCTACGAGCAGACCCGCGCACAGATTCCTGATCCCGCCACCGGCAAGCCGGACCCGGCCAGGCTGGCGGCGATCCAGGAGAAATACCCCAGCGCCCGCGCGTTCACCCAATGGGCCAAGACCGCACCGTGGACCGACAGCTGGGCCAGCACCGAGTTCAACAGCGTCAACAGTTTCTGGTTCACCAATGCGCAGGGGCAGCGCCGAGCTGTACGTTGGCGCTGGCAACCACAGGCCACGCCGCGTGAGCTGGATGCCGCAACCCGCGAACAGGCCGGCGTGGATTTCCTCAGCCAGGATCTTCAGCAGCGGCTCGCACAGGGCCCGGTCCGCTGGAATCTGGTGGTGACCCTGGCCAGCACGCAGGACGCGATCAATGACCCGTCCGTGCCGTGGCCGGCCGAACGCGAGCAAGTAACCGCGGGCGTGCTCACCATCGAGCGGATGCAGCCGCAGGAACAAGGCAGCTGCAATGACCTCAACTTCGACCCGCTGATCCTGCCCGAGGGCATCGAAGGCAGCGATGACCCCATCCTCGCCGCCCGCTCAGCGGTGTACTCGCAATCCTTCAATCGCCGCGAGCGCGAGCGCGCCACTGGCGAAGCCGCACGTGACAACGCACAGGTGCAGCCATGAGCAGCAGCAACAGCCACTTCAACCTGCTGGCGCGCGTACTGCACTGGAGCATGGCGCTGCTGATCCTGGCGATGCTGTTCATCGGCGTGACCATGGTTGCCTCGGTGCATCTGCGTCCCGGCTTGATCAATCTGCATCGTCCGCTCGGCATCCTGATCTTGGTACTGGCCCTGCTGCGCCTGTACAATCGCCTGCGCCACAAGCCACCGCCGCTGCCCGCTGATCTGCCGGCATGGCAAGCATGGGCCGCCACCGCCTCGCACTGGTTGCTGTATGCGTTGATGCTGGCGATGCCATTGATCGGCTGGGCCATGTTGTCAGCAGGCGGCTATCCCATCGTGTTGTGGGGCGGCGTGCAGCTGCCGGCCATCGTGCCGCATACGCCATCGCTGTATGCCTTGCTTCGCAATGCCCACAGCCTGCTCGCCTACCTGCTGTTCGCCACGGTGCTGGTGCATGTGGGCGCGGCCTTGTTCCATGCCTGGGTGCGCCGCGATGGCGTGTTCCAGGCAATGGCGCGCGGCCCACGCCGCTAAAGCACTCACCGCGCTGGCGGCTTGCCCTCGCCCTTGCCGGTAGCGGCCCAGTAGATGCCACCGTACAGGTGCTCCAGGTAGCGCGGATCGTTATAGGCCTCGGCCTGATGTCCCAGCGCGGTGGCAAATACGCGACCACCTTCGAACCGGTGATACCACGCCACCGGATGATCCCTGCCCATGCCCTTGGCAACCTGGCCCGGCCAGATCAAGGTCGGATCGTAGCTACGCTCATCAACCGCCAGCAGCGTGACCAGGTCATCGCTGTACGGGGGATCGTACTCGTACCACTCATCGCTCCACATCCAGCGCTGCGGCAGACCCGCGGTCGCCGGAAAATCACGGTTGACCACATCGACCATGGCGGTCTGCAGATAGGGATGGGTACGGAACGAACGGCCAATCATGCGGTCGTACCACTCCCACTCACCGCGCTGTATCGCGAACGCCTTGTGCACCGCGACCACGCCACCGCCATTGCGCACGTACTGCTGGAATTTCTCGCGCTGCGCGGGCAATAGGTCGGTGGCCGGTGTGTTGAGCAACACGATGGCATCGTACTGCGCCAGATCCTGATCGAAGGCACTGATGTTCCAGGCCCAGGTCAACGCGAAGTAGTGCTGCCGCGCGAGCGCCTCGAACTGCGGCTTGGCCACCGGGATGTAGTCATGGTGGTACTGGTTGGGGATTGCAGCGACCAGCACCTTGAACTGCTGCGCCCATGCAGGGCTGCTGATACCCAGCAATACCGCCAACATCCAGCATCTACCTCGCATGCCCAGCTCCTGCCCGTGATTGCAGCGAGCATAGTGTGCCGTCGACGCGGCAACGGCGGCGTTGCTGAAATTTCATAGCTCATGCGGATAAAGGCATACCACAACGCCCTTGTAGGAGCGGCATAAGCCGCGAAGCACGCACTGCGACCGCTGCGGTGAGGTTGGGGCTGCTTGGTAGGCCCCTGCCGAGCATGGCTCGGCACTACATTGGTTGGGCTTGCCTGGGAGGCCCCTGCCGAGCATGGCTCGGCGCTACGGTGGGCTACAGCCAGCCCTTCTGGCGCGCAATGCGGTGGGCTTCGATGCGGTTGGCCACGCCGAGCTTTCCAATGCACTCGGACAGATAGTTACGCACGGTGCCGTGCGACAGCCCCAGCTGCTCGGCGATCTCATTGGCCGAGCGGCCTTCGCCGGCGAGTCGTAGCACCTGCCGTTCGCGATCATTCAGCGGGTCTGCCTCGGACCAGGCCTCTACCGCCAGTTGCGGGTCGATCGCACGCCCGCCGCGCTGCACCTGACGCAATGCATCAGCCAGCTTCTCGGCCGGCGCATCCTTGAGCAGATAGCCCTGCACGCCTGCGTCCAATGCGCGGCGCAGGAAGCCGCTGCGGGCAAACGTGGTGACGATCACCACCTTGATCGGCAATTGCTGGCGCTGCACCCGTTGTGCCAACTCCAGCCCGGTCAGCAGTGGCATTTCAATATCGGTGACCAATACATCCGGCTTCAAGCGCTGCAGTTCGCGCCAGGCGATTTCGCCGTCGGCTGCCGTGCCTATCACTTCGATGTCCGATTCCAGGTTGAGCAGTGCCGACAGCGCTCCGCGCACCATCGCCTGGTCCTCGGCCAACAGGATGCGGATCATGCGCGTGCCCCCTGCGCCGGCAGACTTCCTGCGTCGGCCTGCGGCACGCCGGTGACCAACGTCGACGGCCTGTCCTGCGCCTGCACCGGGACCCGGATCTTCAAGCGCGTGCCCTGGCCCTTCGGCGACTCGATCTGCAGTTCACCGCCCAATGCCAACACCCGCTCGCGCATTCCGGCCAAACCATTGCCGTTGGCTGAAACACCACCGCGACCGTCGTCCACCACTTCCATCTGCACCGCCTCCGGCGAAACGTCGATGCTGATCATTGCCTCATTGGCCTGGGCATGGCGAGCGATATTGGTCGCGGCCTCGCGCAACACCATCGACAAGCCAGCCTCGATCCACCCAGGCATCGCGGGCGACGGCGAATAGCGCAGGTGCACGCGCGAAGACTCCAGCAATAGATGGGCCGAAGCCAACTCAGCAGCAAGGTCGGCAGCACGAAAACCAGTAACCGCGCTGCGCACCTGGGCCAGCGCATCGCGCGCGATCTGCTCGGCCTCGGCCAGCTCGCGCTGCGAACGCTGCGGGTCGCGTTCGAACAGCTTGCGTGACAGCTCCATCTTCAAGGTGATCAGCGACAAGGTATGCCCGAGCAGATCGTGCAGATCACGACCAATGCGCTCACGCTCGGCAGTCGCGGCCAGGCGCCGCACTTCCTCGTGGGAAAGGCGCAACGCTGCATCCTTCTCGCTGCTGGTTCGCTCGACGTTGACGATCAATCCAATGATGACCGTCAACGCCGGAATCCACGCAATCACCTGCCACGGGTAGCCAATCCACCATGCCAGCGACAGGAACGCCAGGTTCAACAGCACCAGCTCGAACATGTACTGGCGTGTGCTGATGCAACGGTTGGTCCGCAGCATCACGCAACCGAACACGAAGTAGTTCATGCCGGAAGGGTAGATCGGCAGCAGCGCCATCGACAGCACGATCATCGCCAGCGCGAAGATCGGTGCGTGCCGCCGCGCGCTTGTCAGCGTCAACATGTAGAACACGATGAACAGCGGGAACGACCACAGGGTGATCAACGCCCAGCGCAGGGTGTAGCCCGCGCCGAACATCGGCGTGATGAACACCCATACCGTCCACAGCAGATGCACGGCATCCACCCACGGCCATTTGCCGAGCTTGATGTTGTCGGCCACCACCGAGTCCGGTGCCGGCTTCAACCACCCAGGGCGCTGCAATCCCATCGACCTTCATCCTGTGCAATGCGGCAATGATGCCATCAGCCGTGGCGGCGCAGACGCCAACCGGCCACCGCCGTGATGGCTACCGTGAATACGAGCAGCCACAGCACGTGCGGCCAGGCACTGCCCACCTCGAAGTCCAATGCGCCCTGCGCCAACATGTTCAGATGATGACTCGGCCAGATCACCGCCAGGTCCCGCAACAGCGGCGGCAGCACCTTCAACGGAAACCACAGGCCCGACAACACCGCCATCGGCAGGTAAACCAGGTTGATCACGGCGGCCGCACCATTGCCCTTGGCCAACGTGCCCAGCAACAGGCCCAGTGCGCAGAACGGCAAGGTGCCCAGGGTTGCGACCGCGGTCAGCCGCAGCATCTGTGAGGCATTGAGCTGCACCCCGGCCACGGTGGTTGCCAACAGCTGCAGGATCACCACGATGGCCAGCGCGGTCAGCATCGCCATCACCATCTTGCCGAGCAGATAGGCCAGCGGTGGCATCGGCATCGCGCGCTTGAGGGTAAGCAGGCCGTTGTCACGTTCCAGTGCCAGCGCGATGCCAAAGCCGAACAGGCCCGGCGCCATCACGCCGAAGGTGACATAACTGCCGAGCAGGAAGCGGGCGGCCTGGGCCGGCTGCGTGTGGCCGAGCAGCACCGCGAACAGCAGATAGAACACCGCCGGGAAAAGTAATGTCGGCAGAACGAAACCCGGATAGCGCAGATAGCGCAGGCATTCAGCACGGCTCTCCTGCAGATAGGCACCCAGCACTTGGCGGGATGACATCACAGGGAGCATGGATTGGTATTGGCTGTTCATCAGGCCGCCTCGCGTTGTGTTTGCGCAGCATCGGCTGCGGTCAGATCGGTGAAGGCTTCGCCCAGGCCAGCCGGCTGCACCTCCAGTCCGGATAGCCCAGGGTCTGCCTGCAATAGTTGTCGCACCACGCTTTCGACACGGTCGCTGCGCAGCTGCAGGTAGTCACCGTCCCGGCTGATCTGCACCACCCCCGGCCAGGACGCCAGCACCGCCGCATCCAAGGTGCTGACACAGCGGATGCTGCGATGGATGACCCGTGCGCGCAGTGCATCCACGCTGCCGTCGCTGACGATGCGGCCACGCAACAACACGCAGACACGATCGGCCAGGCGCTCGGCTTCCTCCAGATAGTGGGTGGTCAGGACCACGGCGGTGCCTTCGGCGACCAGGGCCCTTACCGTCGCCCACAGCTGCTGGCGTGCCGGCAGGTCGAGGCCAACCGTGGGTTCGTCCAGGAACAGCAGCCGTGGCCGCCCACACACGGCAAGGGCGAACTGAACCCGTCGCTGCTGCCCGCCGGACAGCTTGCCGTAGCGACGCTTCAGCAGGTCCTCGATACCGGCCAGCGCAGCTACATCTGCCAGATCGCGGGGCGCCGGGTAGTAGCTGGCCGACAGTTGGATCAGCTCGGCCACGTTCAAGGTCTCCGGCAACGCGGCGCTCTGCAGCATCACCCCGATGCCACGCCGCGCCGCCAGCTGCTGCGGATCATGACCGAACAGCTGCACCTGCCCGGCATCGGCCCGCAGCAGGCCCAGCAGCAGGCTGATGGCGGTGGTCTTGCCTGCACCATTTGGCCCAAGCAGCGCCAGCACCTGCCCGGCCCGCAGCTCCAGATCAACGCCATCCAGGGCCCGTACTGCACCGTAATGCTTGTGCACGCCTTGCAGGCTTGCCAGTACTTCACCATCTGCCGTCATTGCCGCCGCCTTCTTCAGGGAGTGCCGCAACATTAGGTCGGCGATGTCTGTGTCCCCAGTGAATCCGATCAGGCAAAGCACATGACAGCCGTCACCTGCGCGCCGGGGTGGGTGCTGCCTATGATGTGCCCGTCCCGGTCCATCACTGTCGGCCGCAGCGAATTACGCTAAGTTGCGGTCACATTCCCGCTCTCACGCCGTCCTGCTACCCATGAATGCATCTGCTGAACTGCTGAAGGAACTCCGCATCGACCGCTCCGCCCCGCCACCGCGTGGCCCGGCACCGTCGCGCCGTTGGTTGTGGATCGTGATCGGACTGGTAGTAGCCCTGCTGCTGGTACTCGGCATTGGTGCCATGTTCGGCGGCAAACCGGCGGTGACGGTGCAGACCGCCCCCGTGGTGGCCATGAACCAGGCCGGTGCCGGCAACAGTTCGGTGCTGGACGCCAGTGGCTACGTGGTTGCCCGGCGCATGGCGACCGTGTCGGCCAAGATCACCGGCAAGGTACGCGAGGTGATGATCGAGGAAGGCATGCGGGTCGAAGAAGGCCAGGTGATGGCCACGCTGGACCCGATCGATGCCAACGCGCAACGCAGCCTCAACGCCGCCCAGCTCGATGCCGCCCGCAGCCAGACCGAAGGCCTGCAGGCGCAGCTGCGCCAGGCCGAAGCTGAGGCGGGCCGCCTGCAGTCGCTGGTTGGCCAGCAACTGGTTTCACGCTCGCAGTATGACCAGGCCGTGGCTGCACGCGACAGCCTGCGCGCGCAGCTGGCAACGTCACGCCACAACGCCAAGGTCGCGCAGGATGCGCTGGCCATCGCCGACCTGGGCGTGGACAACAACGTGGTGCGTGCACCGTTCTCCGGCGTGGTCACGGCCAAGGCCGCGCAGCCCGGCGAGATCGTCTCGCCGCTGTCGGCCGGTGGCGGCTTCACCCGTACCGGTATCGGCACCATCGTCGACATGGAATCGCTGGAGGTGGAAGTGGAGGTAGGCGAAGCCTTCATCGGCCGCGTGCAGCCGAAAATGCCGGTGGAAATCGTGCTGAATGCCTATCCGGACTGGAAGATTCCGGGCCACGTGATTGCCATCATCCCCACCGCTGACCGCGGCAAGGCGACGGTCAAGGTACGTGTGGCATTGGAAGCAAAGGACCCACGCATCGTGCCGGAGATGGGCGTACGCGTCAGTTTCCTGGAGAAAGCCGCAGCCGCTGGCACTGAAGCACCGAAGGGCGTGCGCGTACCCGCTACCGCCATCGTCGAGCGCGACGGCAAGCCGGTCGCCTTCGTGGTGCAGGCCGATGACAAGGTGAAACAGCAGGCACTGGAAGTAGGCCAGGTATTGGCCAAGGACAAGCAGGTGCTGTCGGGATTGAGTGCCGGGCAGACAGTGGTACTCAGCCCGGCTGCTGAATTGAAAGATGGCGACAAAGTGACGCTGGAAGGCTCGGAGAAGTAAGCACGAGCTTGTGATGTTTGCAGAGCTGGTGCGAATCACTTGATGCATTGAAGTAGCGTTTCTGCTTTTGCTTTTGCTTCTACCCCCTCCCTTGCGCAAAGCGCAGGGGAGGGTTGGGGAGGGGTGCTTTTGGCTTTGGCTTGGAAAGCCACATGAAGCAGAGCTACTGCAGAAACCTGAAGCAAAGCAGAAGCAGCCCTCACCCCTACCCCTCTCCCGCAGGCGGGAGAGGGGAAAGCAACAACAGCAACGGCCAACGCCAGGGAAAAGCAAAGCCAAAGCACCCCTCCCTAACCCTCCCCTTGCCTTCGGCAAAGGGAGGGAACAGAAGCAAAGCGAAGCAATCCCACGCCAGGCGTCAAACACTCAACATCAAACACCACCGCGTCACTGCTGAGGATCATCCATGAGCACCCTCGTCTCCCTGCGCAACATCACCAAGACCTACCAGCGTGGCCCGGAAAAAGTGCAGGTCCTGCACGGCATCAACCTGGACATCGACCGTGGCGACTTCGTCGCGCTGATGGGCCCCTCCGGTTCCGGCAAGACCACCTTGCTCAACCTGATCGGTGGCCTGGATACCCCAAGCGGTGGCGAGATCAACATCGAAGACCAGCGCATCGACCAGCTCAGCGCGGGCCAGCTCTCCACCTGGCGCAGCCACCACGTTGGCTTCGTGTTCCAGTTCTACAACCTGATGCCCATGCTCAGCGCGCAGAAGAACGTCGAGCTACCGCTGCTGCTGACCAACCTCAGCGCCAGCGACCGCAAGCGGCGTGCGCAGATCGCCTTGACCCTGGTCGGCCTGGCGGATCGCCGCGATCACCGGCCCAACGAGCTCTCCGGCGGCCAGCAGCAGCGCGTGGCCATCGCCCGCGCCATCGTCTCCGATCCCACTTTCCTGATCTGCGACGAGCCCACCGGCGACCTCGACCGCCAGAGCGCGGAGGAAGTGCTGGGCCTGCTGCAGCTGCTCAACCGCGAACACGGCAAGACCATCATCATGGTCACCCATGATCCCAAGGCCGCCGAGTACGCCACCCACACCGTGCATCTGGACAAGGGCGAGCTGGTCGACGCCCCGGTGCACTGAGGAGCACGGCCATGAAGTACTTCTCATTGATCTGGGCGCAGCTGTTCCGCAGCCGCACGCGTACGTTGTTCACCCTGCTCTCCATCGTTACCGCCTTCCTGTTGTTCGGCATGCTCGATTCGGTGCGCGTGGCCTTTGCCAGCGGTGGCAGCACCGTGGCCGGTGCCAACCGCCTGGTGGTGGCCTCGCGTCTGTCCATCACCCAATCACTGCCGATCCGGCTGGAGTCGCAGATACGGCAGATCGAGGGCGTCGACGACGTCACCTATGCCATGTGGTTCGGCGGCATCTACCAGGACCAGAAGAATTTCTTCCCGAACTTCTCGGTTGCACCGAACTACTTCGACCTGATGACCGAGTTCGACATCTCCAAGGAACAGGTGGAGGCGTTCCGCAACACGCGCACCGGCGCCATCGTCGGTGAGTCGCTGGCCAAGCAGTTCGGCTGGAAGATCGGCGACACCATTCCGCTGCAGGCCACCATCTTCCCGCGTGGTGGCAGCAACGATTGGCCGCTGCAGCTGGTTGGTACCTTCAAGTCCAAGAACACCGCAACCGCTGCCAACGAAGAGCGCCAGTTGATGATAAACTGGAAGTACTTCGACGAATCCAACGACTACATCAAGAACCAGGTCAGCTGGTACACCGTGCGTCTGGACAACCCGGATCATGCTTCACGTGTGGCGCAGGCCATCGACGCGATCTCGGCCAACTCCGATCACGAAACCAAGAGCCAGACTGAATCAGCCTTCCAGCAGGCTTTCATCAAGCAGTTCGCCGACATCGGCATGATCGTCACCTCGATCATGGGTGCCGTGTTCTTCACCTTGCTACTGCTCACCGGCAACACCATGGCCCAGGCCGTGCGTGAACGCGTGCCCGAACTTGCCACGCTGAAGACCCTGGGCTTCAAGGACGGCACCATGCTGATGCTTGTGATGGTGGAATCCATCGTACTGGTCGGCCTGGGGGGGGCGATCGGCCTGGGGCTCGCCGCGCTGGCGCTGCCGGTGATGGCGCCCCAGACCATGGGCCTGCTGCCGCCACACGTGCCGGCACAGACCTGGATCGTGGGACTGGTGCTGATCGTGGTGATCGGCTTGGTGGTGGGCGTGTTACCGGCACTGCGGGCCAAGCGCCTGAAGATCGTCGACGCACTGGCCGGGCGCTGAGGACAACGACATGAAGAACTTTCTTTCGAATGCGCTGGTGATCGTGCTGTTGGTGGTTGGCCTTGGCGTGTGGATCGCGCTGCCATGGATCGGTGTGGCGGTACTCGCGGTGGCAATCACACTGTGGCTGCTGCTCACGCGCACCGGGCGGCTGGCACTGGCTGCAACCCGGATTGGCCTTGCCAGCCTGCCGCAGCGTTGGGGCGCCTCATCGGTGATCGTGATCGGTATTGCCGGTGTGGTCGGCGTGCTGGTGGCGATGCTGGCGATGGGCCATGGCTTCCAGGCCACACTGGAAAGCACCGGTGATGACAGCACCGCAATCGTCCTGCGCGGCGGCTCGCAGGCCGAGACCAATTCGGTGATCACCCGCGATCAGGTGCCCTTGCTGGAAACCCTGCCAGGCGTGAAGCGTGGTGAAGATGGCCGGCCGTTGGTGTCTGCTGAAGTCTCGCAGGTGGTCAACCTCACCTCGCGCGGCGACGGCACCGATGTCAACGCACAGTTCCGTGGTGTCGGCGAGCAGGCCTGGGCCGTGCACGACAAGGTAAAGCTGGTCGAAGGCCGCAAATTCGGTGCGGGCCTGCGTGAGATCGTCGCCGGCCGCGGGGCGCAGAAGCAGTTCCAGGATCTGGAGGTTGGCAAGGAGTTGATGCTGGGCAATCAAGCCTGGACGGTGGTCGGTATCTTCGAATCCGGCGATGCGCATGACTCGGAGTTGTGGACCGATGCGCAGACGCTGGCCACTACCTACAACCGCAGTGCCTGGCAATCGATCAGCGTGCGCACCGACGGCAAACAAGGCTTTGAGAGCTTCAAGGCAGCCGTCGCCAACGATCCGCGGCTCAAGCTCGACGTCGAAAGCACGGCCGAGTATTACCGCAAGCAGGGCGGCGGCTTGAACAAGCTGCTCAAGGTACTGGGCACGGTGATCGGCGCGATCATGGCCGTTGGTGCGGTATTCGGCGCACTCAACACCATGTATGCCGCCGTCGCCACCCGTGCGCGGGAAATCGCAACGCTGCGCGCAATCGGCTTCCGTGGCGTGCCGGTGGTTACCGCCGTGATGCTGGAAACCATGCTGCTGGCCCTGCTGGGCGGTCTACTGGGCGGTGCCGTCGCCTGGCTGGCATTCAACAACTTCACCGTTTCAACCCTGGGCAACAACTTCAGCCAGGTGGTGTTCCAGTTCAAGGTCTCGCCGCCGCTGTTGTGGAGCGGATTGAAGTGGGCATTGGGAATTGGCCTGGTCGGCGGCCTGTTCCCCGCCCTGCGCGCGGCGCGCCTGCCTATCACCACCGCATTGCGCGAAACCTGACTCAACACGGCGCAGCCCGAACAGCAAACAACCCACCTGCCCTTGTGCAGGTGGGTTGGCGGAAAGTCTACCTTCACGCAGCCATCGGTTTCGGTCATCATGCGCGCCCGCCCAAGTCCCGGCGGCCAGCGGAGCTGTGATGGCAGATGCTGTGTCCCTCCCCCAACGGTGATGCATCTGTGACGGCGCCCCAAAAGGGCGCTTTTTTTGTAGTTGGTATAAAGGAAAACCGAAAGCGATGTATTTGAAGTCGACCAAGCTGTGCTCCGCGATCACCCTCGCGTTGCTCGGCAGCTCCAGCCTCACCGCGTTCGCACAGGATGCGGGCGAGACCACCACCACCCTGGACCGCATCGAGATCACCGGTTCACGCATCCGCCAAGCCAGCGTTGAGACCGCCCAGCCGGTCATCGCCTTGAGCCGTGCGGAAATCGAGAAGAAGGGCTACGTCAACGTCGCCGACATCCTGCAGGACGTCACCGCTGCCGGCGCACCGTCGCTGAGCCGCGCTTCGGCGCTGTCGTCCGGCCGTGACTACGGCGGCATGTATGTCAGCCTGCGCAACCTCGGCCCGGAACGCACCCTGGTGCTGATCGACGGCCGCCGCATGGGCGTCAGCGCCGGCGGCTTCTCCGACGTCGGTTCGATTCCTTCGGCCATCGTCGAGCGCGTTGAAGTGCTGACCGACGGTGCTTCGGCACTGTACGGCTCGGACGCCATCGCCGGCGTCGTCAACGTCATCACCCGCAAGAACTTCGACGGCGGCAACGCCAGCGCCTATGTCGGCCAGTACGGCGAAGGCGACGGCCAGAAGCGCTCCTACAGCGCCAATTTCGGCAAGACCTTCGACCGCGGCTGGTTCAGCATTGGCGCCGAAAAGACCAAGGAAGATCCGGTCCTGGGTGGCGCCCGTGAATTTACCGCCTATCCCAACGGCCCCTACCATCCCGCTGATGGCTTGAACGGCAATACCCAGTGGGGTTCGGTCACCGTCGACGGCAAGCAGCTCACCGTTGGCCCGGGCGGTGATCCGTCCGATGTCGCCAACTTCCACAAGCCGGACGCGGCGACCTACGCCAACACCAAGACCAACATGACGCTGCTCTCCTCGCTGGAGCGCAAGTCTGCCTTTGCCAATGGTGGTTTCCAGATCACCGACGATCTGCGCGTTGTCGCCGACGTTCTGTACAGCGAACGCGAATCGGTCAAGCAACTCGCCGGTTATCCGTACTCGGTGTCGGCCGCGCAGGCAGCCAGCGGCGCACGTGCCGCACTCTCGGCCGATAGCGCGTTCAACCATTGGGGCAAGGACGTGTTGTTCTCGCGTCGCACCGAGGAATACCCGCGTGTGACCAACAACGCGCTGACCACCAAGCGCGCCAGCCTTGGCCTGGAAGGCAGCTTCGAGACCGGTTCGCGGTTCTGGGACTGGAACGTGAGCTACATGTTCAACCGCAATGAAGGCGAGCGTCGCAGCCTGCAGAGCATGTACCAGCCGAACGTCAACCTGGCCGTCGGCCCGTCCTTCATCGACGCCAACGGCGTTGCCCGCTGCGGCAGCCTCGGCAACGTGATCGAAGGTTGCGTGCCGTGGAATCCGCTGGCGCCGGCAGGCAGCAACACCCCCGGCTCGCTCAGCGACAAGGCGGTGCGCGACTACATCTTCACCCGCTTCACCGATGAAATGCGAAGCACCACCAAGGTGGTCAGCGCCAACATCTCCGGCTCGCTGGCGAGCCTGCCGGCCGGTGACATCATGGCGGCGATGGGCGTTGAGCATCGCAGCGAAGAAGCCAGCTACACCCCGGACCTGATGGTGCAGAACGGCGAAATCGCCGGCACCAGCGGCGCGCCGACACGTGGCGACTACAAGCTGGACGAGGTGTACCTGGAAGTGCAGGTACCGCTGCTGGCCGACATGCCGTTCGCACGTGAACTGTCGCTGGACCTGGCTGGTCGCTATTCCGACTACAACAACTTCGGTGGCACCACCAACGGCAAGTTCGGCCTGAAGTGGAAGCCGATCGACACCTTGCTGGTCCGCGCCACCTACGGCACCGGCTTCCGTGCGCCGACCGTGGACGACCTGTACGGCGGCACCGTCACCACCCGTGACCGCGTCACCGATCCCTGCGATCGTTCGTTCGGTGCAGCCGCACGCAATGCTGAAGTAGCTGCACGCTGCAGCGCTGCCGGCCTGGGTGCCGACTTCCGCCAGAAGACCGGCGACGGCGAACTGGCCACCACCTCCGGCGTACAGGCCGTCACCGACTTCACCTCCGGCTCCAACGCCGCGCTGAAGCCGGAAACCGCCAAGACCTGGACCGTCGGCCTGGTCTACAGCCCGGACTTCGTCAGCGGCCTGGACCTGAGCCTGGACTGGTGGAAGATCCGCATCGATGACGTGATCGTTGGCGAGTCGGCCACCGACATCCTCAACCAGTGCTACGTGCAGAACATCAGCTCGGCCTGCGACCGCTTCACCCGCTACAGCTCCGGCACCAACAAGGGCCAGGTCAGCGGCATGAACCGTTCGTTGAACAACGCCGGTTACCAGGAAACCGCTGGCTATGACCTCGGCGTCCGTTACCGTCTGCCGGAAATGGCCTACGGCCAGCTGTCGCTGCGTTGGAACACCACGTACGTGGACTACCTGTCGCGCAAGAGCGACAACGTAGCCACCACCCCGGTCGAAGAGTTCACGGGTTGGGAAGGCAACTTCCGCGTGCGCTCCAACCTGACGCTGGATTGGCAGAACGGCAACTTCGGCGCGAGCTGGACCACCCGTTACTACTCCAGCATGAAGGAGAAGTGTTCCTACGATCTGGACGGTGGCCCGGAGTGCAACATGCCGGACTTCCAGTCGGCGTACACCGACATGCAGCCGAGCCGCAAGCTGGGCTCCAACACCTTCCACGACCTGCAGGTGCGTTATGCCATGCCGTGGAACGGCACCGTGTCGCTGGGCGTCAACAACGTGTTCAAGCACGAAGGCCCGATCATGTACAGCCAGCCGAACAGCAGCTTCACCTACTACGGTGGCTTCGACATCGGTCGTTTCATGTACATGAAGTACCAGCAGCGCTTCTGATCCAGGTAACAACAGCGTTGGATGGCGATGACAGCGCCAGCAATCAACGACGCTTTGCTTGAAGCCCCTCTCCCGCATGCGGGAGAGGGGTTGGGGTGAGGGCAGCTTCTCCCGCTTCGTCGCTGGCCTGCCGCAATCAACCAGCTTCACCGCTCCGACGACCCAAAAGGCTGCAAGTGCAAGGCCGTCAATCGCAGATGCATTACCAGCTTCGCGGCTAACGCCGCTCCTACAAACAGCTGCAAGCGCATTTTCCCTGGCAGCACAGTGCCTGAAGATGCGGCCCCTGATCTGCTTTCGCGGCTTACGCCGCTCCCACAAACAAGGGTGCCGATCTGTCACACCTCTCGCTGTTTGACCGGGCACCTGATCGGTAGCGGAACTCACCGCAACCCAAACACCACACAACGGTCATCTGCCTGTCATCGCCGCGCGGTAGATGCAGCGCCACTTTGTGACTACCGTGGCAGGCTCCCAAAACCGGTTCCCGCCATGCTTCGTTCGCTGGCGCTGGCTGGCGTCTGCGTGATGCTGGCCGGCTTTGCCCTCTCATCCCCCGTCCCCCCGCTGTCGCTCAGTGAACGCTTGGCGGCACCTGGTGGCACATCACCGCTGGTCCCCACTGAACGCATCGATGCCCTGCTCGCCCGCCTGCCACATCAGCAAGGCAGCGTCACCGGCAGCGATGGCGTCGCCCTGCACTGGGTGTCGTTCGAGCCGGGCGACTACCGCCTGGACTACCGTTATCTGGGCAAGGGAAAGCGCTTCCCGGAGTTTTCGCTGGACGCCTCGGCACCGGACATCGAAACCCACACACAACCACGCGGTACGGTGATCCTGCTGCATGGCTGGATGATGGATGGCGGCTCCCTTATGCCGTGGTCGCTCGAACTGGCGCAACAGGGTTACCGCACTATCGCCCTGGATCTGCGCAATCACGGGCGATCCGGTCATGCGCTTTCCGGCTATGGCACCCGCGAAGGCGAGGATGTGGTCGCCGCATTGAGAGCCCTGAAGAGCAAAGGCCAGGTTACCGGCCCGGTGCACCTGCTCGGTGTCTCCTACGGCGCCGCTACCGCGATCTTCGCCGCGCGCGAACTCGGCCCGCAGCTGCGCAGCGTCGTGGCGATGGAATCCTTCGACAACGCCGGCGAAGCTATCCGCACGATGGTCCCGCACATGCTGGCCAAGCCGGCGGAACGTTGGAGCGACTATGTCGCCCTGCCGCTGGCACGCTGGCAGTACGGTGGCCGCGGTCTGGACGAAGCAATCGCCACGACCGATCGCAAACTGGGCCTCAATCTGGACAAGGTGGACGTCGGTCAGGCCTTGGCACAGGTTCCCGCCTGCGTCCTGTTGATACACGGCCGCGACGACGAGCACATTCCGGTAGCACAGGGCCGCGCATTGGCTGCGGCCGCGCCGCACGCACGCTATCTTGAAGTCGCCGCCGAAGACCACCTGACATTGCCGATGCGCCTGGATCGTCTATCGGGTGCGGTAAACACCTGGTTCGAACAGGCTGATGACAGCGGCGATTGTGCGTCTAAGGTGACAGCGAGCCTTTGAGTCAACGACGGTTTTCGTGACGGTTCACCAAGGCCCCGCGAACCCGTAGTGCCGAACCATGCTCGGCATCGGCGCTCCAGGCGACGCCAGCAGAACCCCCTACGCTTTGGCTTTGGCTTTGGCTTTGGCTTTGGCTTTGGCTTTGGCTTTGGCTTTGACTTTGGCTTCGGCTTCGGCTTTGGCTTTGGCTTCGGCTTTGGCCGTTGCTCCGGCTGTTGCTTAAGCCCTTCTCCCGCCCGCGGGAGAAGGGTTGGGATGAGGGGAGCTTTGGCTTTTAGCTTCTGGCTTCGCTCAAGCCTCTCCGCGCCGTTGTTGCTAC
>Ga0308157_10001036_pt1 | contig 66808 bp, 64 predicted proteins | sample PhyBR1_FD_201035 | JGI IMG/M metagenome (GOLD analysis project Ga0308157, IMG submission 201035) | Phyllosphere microbial communities from UC Gill Tract Community Farm, Albany, California, United States - DLSLB.R1 | ecosystem: Host-associated > Plants > Phyllosphere > Unclassified | place: USA... | reverse complement strand
ATTCACCAAATAAAATAAATATTCGGTATCAACAAACTTGGCACACTATTGAGTTCTCAAACAACAAACACTCTCGACACCACAACCACCATTTCTCAGTGACTGCTTCGCTCCGGAGCAACTTTTCTAGCCTACCATGCTTCGTGATCCAGTCAAAACTGGTCGAAACTCTTCGGTGAAAAGTGATTGGCTACCGGGTAAACAACTCGTATATTCCGTGTTGTTTCCGTTCCGGCAACAGATAAAAACTATACAGAGGTTTCCGTGATGTTACAAATCGAGGAGCCGCGTTCTAGGTCACATTCAAATTGCTGTTCTAGTCTGGGCACATGAATGACCTACAAAGACTGCTTGGCTACCGTGAACCAATCTTCAACGCCCCCATGGCAGGAGCCGCAGGTGGCGCTTTGGCCGCTGCGGTGTCTGCCGCCGGCGGAGTCGGAATGATCGGGGTATCGGGTTCGCCCCAAAAAACGTGGATCGAAGAACAGGTATCGCACGTTGCCGAGCTGGATACGCCCTGGGGCGTCGGATTCATGGCTTGGTCCCTAGAGCAGGATCTCGAGCCCTTGGAGAACTTCCTCGAATATTCGCCGGCGCTTGTATCCCTAAGCTTTGGCGACGTGACCCGCGGTGCTGCCCTAGCGCATGAGGCCGGGGTACTCACTGCCATGCAGGTAGGCAACGCCGCAGAGCTAGAACGGTCCATGCAGGACGACATCGACATCATCGTTGTTCGTGGCGGCGAAGGCGGCGGACACGGTCGCAATGAGGTAGGCACACTACCCCTACTGCAACTGGCCACCGCGCAACAAGTGAAACCGGTCGTTGCTGCCGGCGGTATCGGAACTGCTCACGGTATGGCTGCGGTGTTGGCTGCCGGCGCCCAGGCCGCGTGGGTAGGAACGCGATTTTTGTCCGCAACCGAGTCACTGGGTCACGAGAATTTCAGGAAGGCAGCCAGAGCGGCCGGGATGGATCAGACCGTCTACACCCGCGCTTTCGACATCGCCCAACAGCTTGCCTGGCCAGCAGAGTTTGGTGGTCGCGCGCTGCGCAATGAGTTCAGCGATGCGCATCAGGATTTGTCCTCCTGGGAAGCGACGTCGGACTTGCGCGAAGAGATGGTGCAAGCTCGCGCTCAGGCACGCGAACAGATGGCCCCGGTCTATGCCGGACAGGCAGTGGAATTTGTCCGAGCGGAAACTTCCGCGGCGCAGGTGGTGACCGAGCTGGCCGGCTTCCGCCAGATCCTGAGAGAAGCCGCCGGCTGGTTCAGCTAGGGGCAGGCCCTAAACGCCGATCGGCTGGTTATCGATCAGCCGCACCTTGCCTACCGTGGCAGCCACGAGGATCAGGCCCTGGCCGGTGAACGGGGTGTCCTGACAGTTGAAAGCCTGCTCTTCTAGGGTGTTGGGATCAACCACCGTGAAGTAGTCCAGCTCAACTAATGGTTCCATCTGGAACATGCCAACGGCATCCTCCACGTTCAGTGGCTCGTTGCGGGCGGCTCGATCGGCGATCAGGCTAATGGCACGGTGCAGTACCAGGGCCGCTTCCTTCTCTTCTGCGCTGAGCAGTGCGTTGCGGCTGGAGAGGGCCAAACCCTTCTCGCTGCGCACGATCGGCACCGATCGCAGCTGGACCGGGTAGTCCAGGTCGGCAACCATACGGCGAATCAGCACCACCTGCTGGGCATCCTTCTGACCAAAATACGCGCGGTATTGACCCTGACGCGGGTCGGCCAGATGCAACAGTTTGGCAACTACGGCCAGCATGCCATCAAAGTGACCGGGGCGTGAGGCGCCCTCATAGAGTTCGCCCATACGCCCGGAGCTCAGGCGGATCAACGGTAGGCCCGCGTGGTAGACCTCAACAGGTGCTGGGGCAAAGATGATGTCGACCCCGGCCTGTGCTGCCAGTTGAACGTCCGCGTCCAGGTGGCGCGGGTAGCGGGAGTAGTCGCCGGCGTCGTTGAACTGCAGTTCGTTGACGAAGATCGAGATGACCACCAGCTCGTTTTCTTCTCGAGCGACGCTAAAGAGGGAACCGTGGCCTTCATGCAGGGCGCCCATGGTGGGGACGAAGCCCAGGGACTCCGGGTTAGCTTCGGCAATAGCTGCCTTCAGCTCGGCACGGGTTTTGCAAATTTTTGGGGTTTTCACCCCTCTATTCTAGAACTCGCAACAGTTCCTCAAGGGTGCCCTGTGAGATTAGCCCCCGATCGGCCGCCCGCAAGGCAGTAGCACGCGACAGGGACCGGTAGGAATTGTTGGTTTCTGCAGGGTCCTGGGCAAGGGCCGTGAGGTGCGCGGACACGGTGCCGATGTCGCCTCGGGCCACCGGGCCGGTCAACGCCCCGGCGCCCGAACGCAGGGCGTTATCCAGGCTGGCACCCATCAGTGCGCGCAGGGTATTGGCCGGGTCTTCAACGCCGATGCGGCGCAAAATATCCGCGGACTGTACGGTGATGGTATTGAGGTGATTAGCTGCATGGGCCAGGGCCGCGTGGTAGCTGGCACGGTCGGCCTCGGCGATCACTACCGGCTCGGCACGCATCTCTACCACCAGGGCTTGAGCGACTGGCAGCATGATTTCATCGGCGGTCACCGCAAATACGCAGTCGGTCAGTCGGGTCAGATCCATACTGGTGCCGGTAAAGGTCATCGCCGGGTGAATGGCCAGGCCAAACGCGCCAAGTTCTAGGGCCGGGGACAAGATCGAGGTTCCGTAGCGTCCAGCGGTGTGTGCGATCAGCTGCCCGGGCTGAATATGGCCGGCGGCGGCCAGCCCGGCCACAAGCTCGCCGAGCACATCATCGGGCACCGCAAAAAGTACTAGTTCGCTGCGGCGCAGAATCTCGGCAGGGTCCAATAGTTCAACGCCGGGCAGTAGCGCAGCGGCCCGATCTTGCGAGGCTTGGGACACCGCGTGGATGCCGGTGATTCGGTGACCGCTGGCGGCCAAGGCGGCAGCCAAAACGGTGCCGACTTTGCCGGCGGAGATGATGCCGATTCCTAAACGTGGTGCGTCCACTTCTACCTTCCAACCTGGCGCTTGGCTTGGGCCAGGGTAAATTCTGCTGCGATCTGCGCATCAACCTGGTGCAGGTATCCGATGATACTTCCGCCGGCGCAGTGCAGGCGAACCCCGGCCAATTCACGCCGTTGCTCCCATGGCCCCTGCCTAAACTCCGTGCCTTGGATGCGATGGTGCGGGACAAAATTGGCGGTGCGGGCCAACCAGCCATAGCGGGAGATCACGGTGGACTGCGTGACCAAAAAGCCTTGGTGCTTCCACGCTCCCGGGGAGAGCAATTTTGCCCGGTCAGGCGAGGCGGTGAAGCCATAATCGGTACCCGTTTTCACCGCGGTGGCCAGGACCTCGCGCTGGTTGGGTACGCCCAGATCGGGCAATAAGATCCCCATAATGCGGGACAGGGACTCAAAGTCGCCGACCGGAAGCACCTGGAGGTTATCCAGGTCCTCGCTTTTGGTGCCCAGCACGTTCACTTCCACCTTGTACCAGCCCAGAAGCCGCCAGAGTAGGGGCGCGGTGACCGAGATGGCCTGGACCCGGCCGGCGGGGATGGAGTGCTGGCGGGTATCAGCCAGACCGTAGCTGATGCGCAGACCCGAATCGGTGGCGCTGGCGGTGAAGTTCCAACCCTGGTTCAGCTGCTTGTAAAAGTAGCTGCCAAAGGTCAGCAGGATCGGTAGCACACCGGCGATGATGCCGTTAATGCCGGTGAGCCACAAGATCACCATGGTTGCACAGCCCAGAGCGCCGATCACCACCGGAAGCTGAAGGAATAACGAAGCCAGCAGCCGGCCTGCGGGAACCTTGGCCATCAGCGGCGCACTGCCTGCGGGTTGCTCGCCCAGCGGATTCAGGGTTGCGGGTTCTGCGGGCTGCTGGGCAGGATTTTCGACTGGCTGCTCGCCTTGGGCCCGTTGCAAAATGAGCTGGCGCAGATCGTGGGCGTCGGCCTTTTTCAGGAAGGATAGGCGCAGCACCGACTCGGAGGAATCGGCCACGTCGAAGCGCAGCTCGGCTAAACCAAGAAGCCTGGCCACCAGCGGTTGGGCGATGTCGATGGCCTGCACCTTATCGATCCGCGCCTGCTTCTGGCTACGAAAGAGCATGCCCGCGTTGACGTAGACGTGGGTATCGGTGAGCTTGTAGCGGGTGAAGTACCAGGACAGGAAATAGAAGAAGAGCACCAGCAGTAGGGCTGCACCGGCAAGGACTACGGTCCAGAAAAGTCGTTGACCGGCGAAACGTTCGGCGAAGGAGAGCTCGTCGGTGTTTTGCCAGTAGATCCAGAGCAGACCAACGATGGCTATCCAACCGTGCACAAAGGGGCTGGCGGGGTGGACCCGCTGCCAGTGGGCTACCTGGTTCACAGCATTTTCTCTTCGCCGGCAGCCACCAGACGTTCACGCAGTTCTTGGCCTTGGGCTTGAGGTAGACCGTAGACGTGGGCGGTGGCCCCGGCGCCTGCGGTATTCAGCGTGAGCTGGCACAAACCGTAGCGACGCTCCAGCGGACCGCTGTTGACCTCCACATATTGCATGCGACCGTAGGGGATGACCAGCTGTTTGCGCCACATCACCCCGGAGCGAACCACAAAGTCTTCTTCGCGTTCTAGATAGCCAAGTGCTAAAACTTGTCGGCGCAGGATGCGCAAAATCAGCAGGGCGATCACCACCACCAGTACCGGTGGGATGATCACCAGCCATAGGGGTGTGTCCACCGAGGCGACGAAGAGTATTCCCGGGACCAAACTGGCCAGAAAAATCAGTCCCCAGGTGATGGAGAAGGTGATGAGCTTGACTTTAAAGTAGGCGGGGTCCGCCGGGGTGAAACTATTCGGTGACCACGGATTCGTTGTTGTCATCGGTATCCTCCGGAGGTAGCTTACATAGGTGCTGAACAATATAGCCGACGATCACCATCAAGATCCCGGCACCAGCTAAAACTAGGGCGCGGGTGAATGTGGGGCTTTGGCCATTGGCCAGCCACAGCGTCAACAGCGAGGGCACATGCCATCCGGTGATCACCGCGCCGGCATACGCCGAGGCTTGGGCCAAGACCAAGGTCCGAGCGGCAGCGATCGGCTCAAAATGGGCTTTACCCATTGAGGATCGTTTAACCCTGATGCCCAGAAAAAGAACCACCGCACACACCGCACCCAGGGAGAACAGCGCAGAGTAGTCCAGCACCGGGGCATAGCGGCCAGCGCTGGTAAATAAGCGCAAGGTCAGCCATCCCGCGGCGGCACCGATCACGGCACACAAGATAATCCAACGCAGCTTCAGCTTGCTCATAGCCGGATGATGTCCTTGGTATCAGCAGCTTGCGCGGCCAGGCGGGCGACGAGCTGTCCCCCAAGCACCGCGTCGGGATCCATCCAGCTCCACGGAGCCAACACAAAACCGCGGATAGCTGCCCGCGGATGCGGCAACGTCAAGCGTTCATCGTTCAAGCGCAGTTGGTCAAAGGTGATCAGGTCCAAATCCAAGGTGCGCGCTTCCCAACGTACCTCGCGGGTGCGGTGGTGTTTGGCTTCGATCTGCTGGCATAGGTCCAGCAGTTCGTGGGCGGTTAATCGGGTGCGCACTTGAATGACTTGATTGGTGTAATCGGGCTGATCGGGTGGGCCACCGACCGGCTTGGTAATAGCCAACGGCGAAGTCTTGAGGATTTCCAGCTCTTCAGCCAAGTCTTGGAGCGCCTGCGCCAAGGTGGCCTGCGGGTCACCCAGGTTGGCGCCCAGCGCGATGATCGCGGTGTGCTGCTTCTGCTTACGGGTTAGCGAGATGGTGACATCGGTGAAGGGCACCGGGATGGGGGCTTGTGGCTTATGCACCACCACGTCCACTTCAAGCACCGTAGGGTAGGCGGCGAGGATGGCGTCGGCAATTTCGCTGCCCAGCTTCTCGATCAGATCCCACGGCCCGGCCTGGATCTGCGCAACTACCAGTTCGCTGACCTCGCCGTAGTGCACGGTGTCCAGAACATTGTCGCTGGCCGCGGCGCGGGCGATGTCCACGTGCAGCACCACGTCGATAATGAACTTCTGCCCATCACGTTTTTCGTGGTCGAAAACCCCGTGATAGCCGGTGGCAGAAATGCCGTAAATGCTAATGCGATCCATAGGCCTTCACGACTTCGATGGCGTCACGGCTACCGATCACGTCATGAACGCGCACCGCCCAAACCTGATCTTTGGCGGCCAGTACGGTGGTGGCTATGGTGGCAGCATCGCGTTCCAACGGCTTACGGCTGGTGCCGGCCTCGGCGAGTAGTTCACCGAGGAAGCGCTTGCGGCTGGTGCCGATCAGCACCTGATGTCCTAGCTCTTCAATGGCAGCGACGTTGGATAGTAGCGCCCAGTTGTGTTCCGCGTCTTTGGCGAAGCCTAACCCCGGATCGATGATGATCTTTTCCGGTGCAACACCCTTGGCCACAAACTCATCACGTAGGGTGCGCAGTTCGCTCACCACTTCGCGCACAACGTCTTGATAGTTGGCCTCGGCCACCATCGACTGCGCGGTGCCACGGCGGTGCATCAGCACATAGGGTACGCCGGTTTCTGCAATCAGCTCGGGCATGCCCGGCTCATAGGTCAGCCCGGAAACGTCGTTGATGATGTGCGCACCGGCCTCGATGGCTGCACGGGCGGTGGACACGTGCATGGTGTCCACCGAAATCACCGCTCCGGCCTTCACCAAAGCCCCGATCACCGGAATGATCCGTGACTGCTCCAGTTCCGGGTCAACATCCTTGGCTCCGGGGCGGGTGGACTCGCCACCCACATCGATAATGTCCGCGCCCGAGTACAACAGCTTCAGACCCTGATCGATGGCCGCATCGAGAGAAAGGTACGCTCCCCCGTCGGAGAAGGAGTCTTCGGTGACGTTTAGGATACCCATCACCAAGGTGCGGTCGGTGGGCAGATCCGCCATGGTCTTAACCTTGGACTTGCGGATCACGGGCAATGGACTGGTGTTCGGGCCGGTGCCCGGGATGGCTCCAAGGGACAAAGGATTTCCTACTTTCCGAGGATCAGGCTCATGGCTTCGGCACGGGTGGCGGTTTCCCGCAACTGTCCACGCACCGCACTGGTCACGGTCTTCGCTCCGGGTTTTTGCACCCCGCGCATCGACATGCACATGTGCTCACATTCGATGACAACGATCGCTCCAGCCGGGTTCAGGTGCTCCACGAGCGAATCTACGATCTGCGTGGTCAAACGTTCCTGAACCTGTGGGCGACGGGCGTAAACCTCGACTAGGCGGGCCAGTTTGGACAGGCCAGTGACCTTGCCGCCCTTGCCCGGGATGTAACCGATGTGCGCCGAACCGTAGAACGGCACTAGGTGATGCTCACAGGTCGAATAGAACGGGATGTCCTTAACCAGCACCATCTCGTCATGTTCGATGTCGAAGGTGGTGGACAGGTGGTCTGCCGCGTCCTGGTGTAAACCAGCGAAAAATTCCGCGTAGGCCTTGGCTACCCGCTTAGGGGTATCTACCAGGCCGTCGCGATCTGGATCTTCGCCAATGGCTTCCAGAATCTCGCGGACGGCTGCCGCGATCCGCGGCTGATCGATCTGTTGTTGTTCACTCACGTTTCGATCCTAGTCGGTCGAGGAAGCTGCGCGCTCCTTGGGGCTTAACACCGGGCCATCTGTGTGCACTGGGCGACCTTCATTGCTCAGCCACACATCACGGATTTCGCGCTTTTGCAGGTCGGCAAAGATCTCCGCGATTTCCTTCTGGTTCAGCGTCTCATGCTCCAGCAGGGCAAGGGCAAGACGGTCCAGCACGTGACGGTTTCGCATCAGGGCCTGGTAGGCGTCGTTGTGTGCCTGTTCGATCAGCTCACGCACTTCCTGGTCCACCAGGTGAGCCATTTCGTCCGAGTACTCTCGTGAGGCGGTACCCATCTGCTGTTCCGCGGCGGAACTAGCCAGGCGTACCGCGCCGACCTTTTCACTCATACCGTATTCGGTGACCATCTTGCGGGCGGTGTCGGTAGCTTTCTCGATATCATTCGAGGCTCCGGTGGAAGGATCGTGGAAGACGATTTCCTCTGCCACACGACCACCCATGGCGTAGGCCATTTGATCCAGCAGCTCGTTGCGAGTCACCGAGTACTTATCGGACTCTGGAACCACCATGGTGTAACCCAAGGCGCGACCACGAGGCAAGATCGTAATCTTGGTGACCGGTGCGGTCTGGTTCATCGCTGCAGCTACCAGGGCGTGTCCACCCTCGTGGTACGCGGTGACCTTACGTTCGTGCTCATCCATCAGACGGGTGCGCTTCTGCGGGCCAGCCATCACACGGTCAATTGCCTCATCCAGCGCGCGGTCGTCAATCAGGTTGGCGTTGGAGCGGGCGGTGAGCAGGGCAGCCTCGTTGAGCACGTTGGCCAAGTCGGCACCGGTGTAGCCCGGGGTCTTCTTGGCAACGGCGTTCAGATCCACGGTGGCATCCATTGGCTTGCCTTTAACGTGGACTTCCAGAATCTGCTCGCGGCCCTTCAGATCCGGCGCTTCTACCGGAATCTGACGGTCAAAACGACCCGGGCGCAGCAAGGCTGGGTCCAAGACATCGGGACGGTTGGTAGCCGCGATCAGGATGACGTTGGTGGTGGCGTCGAATCCGTCCATCTCCACCAGCAACTGGTTCAGGGTCTGCTCGCGCTCATCGTTACCGCCACCGATTCCGGCGCCACGGTGACGACCCACGGCGTCAATCTCATCAACAAAGATGATCGCAGGGGAATTGTTCTTGGCCTGCTCAAACAGGTCACGCACGCGGGAAGCACCGACACCGACGAACATTTCAACGAAGTCAGAACCGGAGATCGAGTAGAACGGCACCTGGGCCTCACCGGCAACAGCCTTGGCCAGCAGGGTCTTACCGGTACCTGGAGGACCGTAAAGCAGCACACCCTTAGGGATCTTTGCGCCCACTGCTTGGAACTTCGCTGGCTCCTGTAGGAATTCCTTGATTTCGTGGAGTTCTTCCACGGCCTCATCGGCACCGGCGACATCCTTGAAGGTCACCTGTGGCATGTCCTTGGTGATCAGTTTGGCCTTGGACTTGCCGAACTGCATGACCTTGGAGCCACCGCCTTGGGAGCGGGCGAGGATGAACCAGAAAATACCGGCAATCAGCAAGAACGGAACGATCACGCCGAGCATCGAGAGCAACCAGTTGCTTTCCACTGGCTGATCGGTGAACTTACCAGGCTCTGCCTTGTTGATGGCGTTCACTACCTGCTCGGCACGCGCGCTGGAGTAGTAGAAGCTCACCGATTTGCCCTTGTCTACGCCATCCACCTTGAGGGAATCACGCAGTTTCAGGTCGACTCGCTGGTCTCCATCAAACATTTTGGCTTCGGTGACGTTGCCGCTGGTTAGCTGCGACAAACCTACCGAGGTGTCTACCTTGGCAGAATTATTGCCAAAGACCATCGGCAAGAACAGTGCCACGGCGATCACGCCGAGCAAAACCCAAATGATCCAGCTGTTAAAAAGCTTCTTCGTTTTCATTGATCCGCGAGGCCCCGCGCCTCACGCATCCCCCTCACGCACTACTCAGGCGTCCGGGTCACGCCACCTTCGATACTTCTCAACGCCCTAATGGCGAAAAAAGTTCCCTACTCGTAGATATGCGGAGCCAAGGTGCCCACGCAGTCTAGGTTGCGGTACTTTTCCGCGAAGTCTAGGCCGTAGCCCACAACAAATTCATTAGGAATGTCCATGCCGACGTACTTCACATCGATCTCTACCTTGGCAGCCTCAGGCTTGCGCAGCAGGGTGCAGATTTCTACCGAGGCCGGGCCACGGGATTCAAGGTTGGACTTCAGCCAGGACAGGGTCAGGCCGGAGTCGATGATGTCTTCAACAATCAACACGTGCTTGCCCATCAGATCCGAGTCCAGGTCCTTGAGGATGCGTACCACGCCAGAGGACTGGGTTCCCGAACCGTAGGAGGACACTGCCATCCAATCCATGGTCAGGTGTGAGTTCAGAGCGCGAACCAGGTCAGCCATGATCATCACAGCGCCCTTGAGCACACCCACGACGAGAATGTCGCGACCCTCGTAATCCTTGTCGATCTGCGCGGCGAGCTCGGCCACGCGTTCCTGAATTTCTTCCTTGGTGTACAGAACATGCGCCAGATCGGCTTTGACTGCAGTGGAATCCACGAGGGTTCTCCTGATTCTAGAGGTGTGGTACTTACCTAGAGTGCCACATTTAGTGAACTGTTGTTGAGCCGGTATTCGTGAAAACGATCACCGAACGCTGCCTAAAGGCACTGATTTTTCCGTCCAGTTGCACCGGACCAGCAGATTTGGACTTCCCGACGCCGATTCCGGCCAGCGCGCAAAGGGCCTGTGTTCGCTCATGGCCCACATTTTTTGCGCCGGATTCGATGGCGGCTAGGCGTAACACTCGAGACGCTATCGCCACCGGTAGCTTGGCGAGTTCAAGAAGATTCAGTCCGTGCTCGTTCTTGGCTCGTTGTGCCCACAGATCCAACGCATCGGCATCGGCGGCAGCCAAGGAAGCTGTGCGAGCCAACGCTTCGGGTACATGCTCACCGAGTTCGGAATTCAAATAAGGCAAGATCCGATGCCTGATCAGGTTCCGGCGGTACCTGGTATCTGCGTTACTCGGATCTTCCCAATACTGAATCCCGGCGTCGTGGCAGATCTTTTCGGTCTGTGCTCGGGTCAACTCAAGTAACGGTCGACGGTAGGGACCGCGAGCAGGTGGTATCCCAGCTAAAGAGCGTGTACCCGAACCTCGCAGCAGACCTAGAAGAACCTGCTCGGCTTGATCATCGCGGGTATGCGCCAAGAGCAAGGTTTCAGCTTGGTGGTGGGCTAGCGCCCATTCGAACTGTTCGTACCGTGCCGCACGAGCCGAAGCTTCATCCCCAGCGGTGGATACCTTGCGAATCACCACCGGATCCAGTCCGAGCCCGCGACACCGCTCGGCTGCCTCGTGAGCAACCTGCGCACTATTCGGTTGCAAACCATGATCCACAATCACCGCGCCAAAAGCTGAAGGCAAAGACGAAGCCACGATGACTAGAGCCATCGAATCCGCGCCGCCGGAGACCCCAATCAGGGTCAGCCCCGGCCCGCTTTCCTGGGCAATAGCGTTGCGGGCGTCATGAAAAGCTTGGTTCATCGGGTGCGAGCCAGCCAACGTTCTGGGTGGTCCAGTTCTTCGGCGTTGGGGAAGAGCTCGCGGGCAGTAAAGATCTCGTTGAATCCTTCGTAACCGATTTCATCAACAATGTGTCGCACAAACTTTGCTCCGCGCTTATATTGCAGAGCCTTTTCATCCATGCCCAAGAGCTTGCCTAACAACGTGGCCCACACTGAACGATTCTCGCCTCGCGCCTCGAAACGACGACGGATGGTCTTGATGCTGCGGATGGAGGTGACATCGTTCATCACCACCATGGCGTGACCTTCAAGTACCGACATGATGCTGGTCAGCTCGCTGACCTCTGACTTCATTGATTTGAGTCGCTCACCAATTTGGCTGACAGAATTTTGACCATCCATGGGCTCAAAGGCCTGAGCAAGGATAGATTTCATCACTTCAGGAATCCACGGCGCTTGCTCAAACTGCAGTCGGTGCGTCTGCTCATGGGTAGCTATCCACAGATAAAAATCTCTGGCATTTAGATTCAGCTCGCCGCGGATCTGTGTAATGGTTGGAGCGTTGAGTAGCAAACGAGGGCCAACAAATGGGTCAAATTGGCCAAGTACGCGGGTACCCAAGACTGAGAGTACCGCCCCGAGCTCGGCGCCTGCTACAGCTGGCACCACGGCCGGGACATCCAACTCGGCAGGAAGCATCGCTGCGAAGTTTTGGCTTACCGCCTTAGCCCAACCGGCGCGGTCCACGACCAACGTCTGTGAAGGTGCGCTGGAGACAAGTTTGGAGATCTTCTCGGCTTCTACCAGTCCCTCACCCGCGGCAATCCGTAGTTCCTCAACGATGCGTGCGGCATCCTGTTTGATAATTTTGGGGCCGGCAGGCATCAGAGTTTTAGCGGCGCTGGCCGCAAGTTTCCAATCAACAAGTTGCTTCATGTGCTTTTCCTGCTCCTTCAGCTCTGGCAGCCACAACCGCGGATAGCGGCGACGGCTGAGTCGATGGTCGGCTTATGAGGTGCGAGTGTTCCGTTGGATTGGTGGGCAAAAATTGAGAAGACGAGTAGTCGCCCGTCTTGGGTGGTAGTCATTCCGGTAAGTGTTGCGACCCCAGTCAATGAACCGGTCTTGGCATGAACCAATCCCAGCGTAGTGTCCTGTCCCAAACGTTGCATCAAGGTTCCGCTGTATCCGGCAACCGGCAACGAATACAACAGTTCGCGAAGTTCTGGTTTTGGGCTGGTTGCCGCGGCACGTAGTACTGCGGTCAACGTAGCTGGGGAAACCTTATTCCCTGCCGCGAGTCCACTAGTATCGAGCAGTTCGGCACCTTCGGCGCCATGTTCCGCTGCAACGTCGGCTACTGCTTGGCCGTTTTGCGCTGGTTCGATTCCGCGCTTGATCGCGACTAGACGACCCATGCTTTCGGCAATGTAGTTATCCGAGACCAAGAGCATGTGCTTAATAATCTGTCGCAGTGGAGCTGACTTCACTTCAGCAATCTGTTCACCACCGTCGTGCGTTCCGCGACCGCCCTCGTTAACTTTGATCGATGCGCCAAGAGCTTTGGCAAAAACTTTGCGCACTTGTTCTGCGGCATCTGACTGATACGGCGTATCGGTACTAAAACCTGCGCGCCCGGCGTAATGCGCAATCGGGTACACCTGCGCAATGTTGTTAGAGGTGAACAACGACTTATCCCACGCCGAATTATTGTGGGCATCGCCGAACAGAGAGTCGTCAAGCCACAGTGAGACTTCACTGATCCCACGGGATTTGAGTTCTTTTGCAGTCTGTTCTGCCAGAGTTGCTAATCCGGCGTAACCCTTGGCTTGGCTTGGGTCAGATTTGCCGTCACCCAGAAGAACATCTCCCCCGCCTCGTAAGACGAGAGTATTGCCGTCTAGGAATACGGAAGTAGATAGCTGGCTGTCGCCGCCCAAGGTGTCTAGCGCGGCCAGTGCAGTCATGACCTTCAGGCTGGAAGCCGGTGCGCCCTTGGCATCGGCGTTTCGGTCATAAAGAACTTTTTGGCTGGCAACGTCAACGACTTGTACATTGAACTTAGTGCCGTCGGACTTATCGGCCAGGATCTTATCTAGTTGTGTGGTGAGCGCTGCAGGATCTGGTTCAGGGGCGTTTGAATCAAGGTCCGAGACGGTCACCGGCTCTTGCTCAGCGCTTTGAGCACTCGCTGGCGTATAAAACGCTTCGGGTTCTCCAGTAAAAAATCGAGGGGCCAAAACCATGGCCACAACCATGACAATTACGGCCAGCACGGCCACCCCCAGCGTAATCGCGCGTCGGGCGGCAGTGTTCATATGGTTACATTCCTCTCGAAGTTTTATCGAAGGTGCCCTTCGGGGCGATACCCTTATATTCGGATAACCCTAAGACTAGTTTAGGAGCGTGCTTTTCATGAGCCATGACGTGACCATCGAGATCCCTACCGGATCACGCGTCAAGTACGAGATCGACCACGAGACCCACCGCCTGCGTTTGGATCGCGTGCTGTTCACCTCGATGCAGTACCCAACCCACTACGGCTACTTCGACGATACTCTGGGCGAAGATGGCGATCCACTGGACGCCATGGTCTTCATCCCAGGCGTAGACCTGATCCCAGGTGTTGTTGTTGAAGCTCGCCCAATTGGCGTCTTCAACATGACCGACGATGGCGGCGGAGATGCCAAGTTGCTGTGTGTTCCTACCGACAAGCGCTTTGACCACATCAAGGAGCTTGAGGACATCGACGAATGGTTGATCAAGGAAATCGAGCACTTCTTCACCCGCTACAAGGACCTAGAACCAGGCAAGTGGGTTAAGGCTGAGGGCTGGGAAGGCCGCGAAGCTGCAGAAGCTGAGCTGGCTCGCTCCGTCGAGCGTTTCAAGGCCTAGTCTCTATAGACCTAATCTGAATTGGCGGTGACCCCTTGTGGGGTCACCGCCAATTTCGATTTTAGGCTTCGGGTAGCAAACCAGAAAGAACGTCTTCTTGAGCGGAGACTTCCATGCTCTGCACGTCTCGAAGGGTCTTTTCAAGAACACGGCTACGGGTGCCCGCTGCATTGACGGTGTTCTGTGCTGCCGAGAGCTGCTTGCCTAACTTGTCCCATACATCCCCGTATTTGCGGAATTCTTCCTTGGCCGCGGAGAGGACCTTCCACACTTCGCTACTGCGCTTCTCAATCGCCAAAGTCCGGAAGCCCATTTGCAACGAATTCAAAAGACTCATCAGCGTCGTTGGACCGGTGACCAAGACCCGATGCTCGGTTTGTAGTTTGCTGGCTAGTCCTGGCCTGCGCACCACTTCAGCAAACAGTCCTTCGGTAGGCAGGTACATGATTGCGAAGTCGGTGCTGTAGGGCGGGGCAATGTACTTACTGGAAATCAGTTTCGCTTGCTCAATGATGGCCCTGTCCAGTGCCTTGGCCGCACCGTCAACGGCTACCTTGTCCCCCGATTCTTGAGCATCAAGAAGCCGCTCATAATCTTCTTGCGGAAGCTTGGAGTCAATAGGCAAGTAGATGGTTCCGGCCTCACGCCCGGGTAAGACCACGGCGAACTCCACTACTTCGCGACTTCCGGGCACTACAGCGACATTCTGTTCATACTGCTCGGCGGTGAGAATGTCTTCGAGTTGGCGGGAGAGCTGAACTTCACCCCAGGAACCGCGGCTTTTCACATTTGTGAGCACCCGCTTGAGTCCGCCAACATCCTGAGCCAGAGTCTGCATTTCACCTAGACCCTGCTGGACCATTTCCAGTCGCTTGCTGACCAGTTCGAAGGATTCACCCAAGCGCTTCTCGAGGGTTCCCTGCAACTTCTCGTCCACAGTTTCGCGCATCTTTTCTAGCTTGGCTTCGTTACCGGCGCGCAGCTTCTCCATTTCTTGCTGAAGTAGGTGCTGTATCTGGATGTGTCGGTTGGCGTTTGATTCGCTCATGGCGCGCAGCTTCGCGTCGAGCTCAGAACGCACCTCCCCCATGCCTTGGCGCAATTCGTTGCGCTGGGTACCCAGCTCTTGGCGAAGCTCGGAGTTAGCGGAGCGCACCGACTCGCGAATTTGACCGTTATCTGTGCCTTGAGTACGCCGAATCAGCAACAAAGCAATACATGCCGTCGCGAAAATATTGAGGATGACGAGGATTAAAACCGCGATAACCATGAGCACCTATCCAGTGGCTTTCAGTTGGAGCAACACTCAATCTCTATCAACACACACCGACGGTTTAGGGACATAATGGGCTCATGCATCTTTTGGTGACCGGCTTTGAGCCCTTCGGCAACGACCAGTTCAACGCGAGCGGCGAGGCCGTACGGCTACTGCCCTCACACATCGATGAGCACCGAATCAGCACAGCGATTCTGCCGGTATCGTTCCAGCGTTCGGGTGAAGTTCTAGATACTTTGTTGCAGGAGCATCAACCGGAAGCGTTAATCTGCGTGGGCGAGGCCGGTGGCCGAGCGGAAATCAGCCTTGAGGTTCGGGGCGTCAACGAGGATGATGCCCGTATCCCAGATAATGATGGTGCTCAGCCCACGAAACAGTTCATTGTTCACGGGGGCGAGCCATACCTTCGGGCGACCTTGGACCCCGACGTAGTCCTTTCGGCATTGCATCAAGCAGGCCACGCCGCGTACCTATCCGAGGATGCAGGCAGGTTCGTTTGCAACCACATCGCCTACCTCGCCTATGGGCAGCAAGTACCGGCACTATTCATCCATGTCCCTGCACTTCGGCCTGCAGGACAGAAGGCCACGGTGGGTGCCGAAACGGACAAGGGTGAAGCTGCACTTGGGGCGCAGCCTCGGACTGGCTACACTCTCCCCGCGCTTGTCGGCGCACTGACCGTAGTCCTTGCGTCCGTTTCCGAGCAAACGAAATAGACTACTGACATGGACAATGCTCTTGCTCTAGATCTCTTTGAAGTATCCGTTCTGCTTCTTTGGGCCGCCGGGATCATCTACGTGGGCTGGCGCTATGTCCAGTGCCGTTCTGTGTACATGCTGGTCGTGCTGGTGGGGTCTCTATGCATTCCGGGGCTTGGCGTTTGCTACGCTGCCGGTCAGGCAATTCGGAATTTCACCCATCGCAAGAGCCAGGTCTGAGGAATGAATAAACCTGAAACTCTCTGGCTCCTGTTATTTTCAATCGTCATTGGCGTGTTGTTTGTTAGCACCTTCGCACTGATCACCTCCGGGGCACTGGCCACCTGGTTGGATTAGTCCGCCTTCACGCAGCCACCTTGTGCCACGCTTCAGCAATAGCCGGAAGCGCCTGTTCCAAGTCAGTTCTTTCCTGGGCAAAAGGCAGACGCAGATAATGTTCCAAACCGTGCCCTTCCACGGCGAAGGTGGACCCCGGCGCAAGCAACACTGATTTGAGCTTGCGCGCCAGCGCGCTTGAACGAGGCTGTGGCAGTTGGCACCACAGGCTCAAGCCACCGGCGGGCTTGTTAGGCTTCCAGTCTGGCAGCAATCGCTGCAGCTCAGAGATCATCCAATCTCGGTTGTCCCGCAAGCCATCCCGGGCGCTTTGGGCAAGACTAATTCCCGCATTCAGCAGGTTGGCCAGCACTAGTTGCTCCAGCACAGGCGCTCCGAGATCCATGCTCATTCGCGAACGGGCCATGGCGCCTGAGAGATGCCGCGGGGTGCGAATCCACCCAAGACGCAATCCACCCCAGTGAGATTTGCTGGCACTGCCCACGGTGATCAAGTTCTTAGAATAGGCTGCCATCGGAAGAACGTCCGGCTCGGTATCAAGCCACAGTTCGGCGCAGGTTTCGTCGATGATTCCGACGGTTCCCGCACGGTCCAATTCCGCGGCCCAGCGTTCTCGCCGGACATCATCCAACAAGGTTCCCACCGGATTGTGGAAATCGGGCAGGCACAACATCACGGTTGGGGAGACCGCTCGCAAAGCCGAAGCGATCTGCTCCATGTCGGATCCCTCCGGGTCAATGGGCACCGCAGCGGTGCGCGCACCGTGGGCTTTGAGCGCGAGTAAGGAATTGGGGTAGGTCGGAGACTCAGCCAGCACGCTTTGCCCGCGGGCCATGACTGCGCGACCGGCCGCCGCCACCGAGGAGAGCGCACCAGAGGTGACAATGATTTGATCTGGTCCGGTAGGTAGACCCTTGCGGGTGTAGTAATCGGCCAGGGCCAGCCTTAAAGGATCGAGCCCTAACGGATAGTAGCCCATGGTGGCGGCGTAGCGAGGCAGTTGGTCTAGGGCCATTTGGAATTCTTCGAGCATTCCGGTCGGAGCGTTGGGCGCGGCGCAGGTCAGGTCAATTGCAGTGCTTCCAGGCATTGGCCCAAAGCCACCTAGCGGTAGTGGTTCGGCTCCACCTGCCACCGGCCCTCCAGGAATCAGGGCGACGGTTCCCGAGCCTTGGCGGGAGCTGGCGTAGCCGCTATCGCGAAGTTCTGCGTAGGCGCGTGAGATGGTGGTGCGGCTCAATCCAAGGCGGGCCACGGCTTCACGCTCGCTGGGCAATACCGACCCATGCAGGATGCGACCATTGGCGATGAGCGAGCGCAGGGTTTCAAAAAGCCAGCGGTAGGCGGGTTGGGATGTGTCGGCGGCTCCGAGCATTCCGGCAAGTGCAGCGGCTGTGACACGGCCCATAAGTCCACCTCTTCAAAATTGGCTCTTTTTTACATGGCCAATTTACCGGATTATTTTATTCATGACCATCACTAACCTGACTCCGCGCCAACAGCTCGCCAGCGGGCGGTTGCCCTTACGATTCTTCAACCTCTTTGCAGGTCTATCTCTTTATGCCTTGGCAATGGCGATGATTATCAGGGCGCAGTTGGGTGTGGATCCATGGGATGTATTGCACCTCGGCATCGCCAACCATGTGCCCTTGTCGTTGGGCACCATCATCATCTTTGTTGGCGCGTTGGTCTTGCTCGCCTGGATCCCGTTACGCCAATGGCCGGGGCTGGGCACCATCGCCAACACACTGTACCTGGGTGTCGCACTCGATTTCTTTCTGCGCTTCCTGCCCGAAATCAACAGTCTGAGCTGGCAGATCCTCACCCTCGTGGTCGCAATCCTCATCAACGGCTTGGGTGGAGCCCTCTACATCGGAAGCCATTTCGGCCCCGGCCCGCGCGATGGCCTAATGACCGGACTGCACCTGCGTACTGGGCTTTCGTTGCGGCTGATCCGCACCGCTCTGGAACTCTCGGTACTGGGCATCGGCTGGCTGCTCGGCGGCCCGGTGGGTCTGGGTACGGTGGCCTATGCTGTACTCATCGGACCGGCGACGCAGCTCTTTGTTGCACGAACCAGTGTGCGCTTGCCACAACAGCGCTAAGGTCAACGTGTCGCGTTGAACTCGCGACAAACCCGCCTACACAGGCAATACTGGAAACATGTTTGTCGTTGCGCTCAGTCCCCGGCCCCGCTCGGTCACCGATGTTGCCGACGCCAGCGAGCAGTTGTGGCATCAGCTTTCCCAAGTTCATACTCATGCTCCGTTCACCGCACTGAGCGGACAATTGCTGCTGGGCGTACCCAAAGATCCCGATGCGGCAGTAGATGCACTCATGCGAGTGGCGAGGTTGAACTTCTGCAATATCGGCCTGGGCATAGGTAGCCTTTATGAGCCGGTACCTACCGAAGCGGACCTGGTTGAAGGCAAAGCCGCACGTCGCGCTCTGGGCGCTTTGGAGGCCGCAAGTCACCGAGGGGAACGCGTCCCTATTTGTGTGTCGTCAGGCAATGACGAAATGGATGCCGAGCTCGAGGGTCTTTTGCGCATGCTCGGCCAGTGGATTCGTACTCGCACTGAAGCCGAATGGTCTGTAGTTGATCTGCTCACTCCTGGTGTGCGCGGCCAGCAGAAAGCTGTGGCCGAGATCCTTGGGATCACTCCGCAGGCGGTATCAGCCGCGATTGTGCGCTCAGGCTACAACGATGAGCTCGGCGCACGCGCAGCCATCGCCCGGCTACTGGAATTCACTGACCAGCTCTAGCCTTGCAACAGTCCCTCGAGGACAATCGCCAAACCGTCCTCATCCACGCCTTCGGTCACAGCGTCAGCTACATCCTTAACTTCATCCGGTGCCTGCCCCATGGCCACACCGTGGCCGGCCCACTGAAGCATTTCGATGTCATTGCGGCCATCACCCACGGCCAGTGAATCGGCCAGATCAAATTTGAGGATCGCTCGCAGGCGCTCCAGACCACTAGCTTTGGTGGTGCCGTCGGCGGCGATATCCAGCCAGGCGGTCCACCCTACCGAGTAGGTCACGCCGGAGAGTCCAAGTCCCTGCACCGCATGTCCGAACTCCTCGGCTGTATTGTCGGTGGAGAACACCACGACACGCACTGCCTTGTTGGCCAGCAATTCCTCGAAATCAACAACCCTGGATTCGGCGCCAAAACTGGCATCGCCAAATTCCTGGTTAGAAAGAAATTCGCCGCGCTCATTCTCCAGCGCGTACTTGGCCTTGGGCAACTGCTTCCACAAGGCCGTGAGTGCCTTTGATGGATCAAAAACTTCACGGTGAATCACTTCGACGTCTCCGTCGCTCACCTTGGCCAGTACGCCGCCGTTGCTGACCACGACGTAGCCGTGATCAATGCCCAGTTCTTCCATGATTGGAAGGGCCGCACCAAGGGAACGTCCAGTGGAGATGACCACTTCGTGGCCCTGCTCAACCACTGCCCGGGCTGCGTTACGTACCCGCTGACTCATCTGGCCCTGATGGTTGACGATGGTTCCGTCCACATCAAGGCAAATCATCATTTTCTGCTTATTTAGTCGGTCGTCGTTGCCGATCTTTGTCATAACTGTCATGGCTCAAGTTAACCATCACCGCCGCAATTTAGCGATGATCCACGGCACAGGCGCACTTGAATAGCTGGTTAACGGCAATTGCCGGCCACCTGGATAAGGTGACCGGCAATTTGTTAATCACGAATTACTTGAGAACTTCGAGTCCGCCGAGGTATGGCTGCAGAGCCTTAGGAACGTTGACCGAACCGTCTGCATTCTGGTGGTTTTCCAGAATCGCAACGATCCAGCGTGTGGTTGCCAAGGTACCGTTCAGTGTAGCTACCGAACGGGTCTTGCCTGGCTTGCCGTCAACAATTTCGCGTTCGCGAATGTTAAGGCGGCGGGCCTGGAAGGTGGTGCAATTTGAGGTCGAGGTCAGTTCGCGGTATGCGTCCTGAGTTGGAACCCAAGCTTCACAGTCGAACTTGCGAGCAGCACTCATTCCGAGGTCGCCGGCGGCGGTGTCGATCACGCGATATGGAAGTTCCATGCGGCCAAGCATTTCTTCCTCCATGGCCAGCAAATTCTGGTGTTCAGCTTCAGCGTTCTCAACGCTGGTGTAGGTGAACATTTCCAGTTTGTTGAACTGATGAACGCGGATAATGCCACGGGTGTCCTTGCCGGCCGAACCAGCTTCTCGTCGGTAGCACGAGGACCAACCGGCGTAGCGAATTGGGCCCTGAGACAGATCCATGATCTCGTCCGAGTGGTAACCGGCCAGGGCCACCTCGGAGGTGCCCACCAGGTACATGTTGTCGCGCTCGAGCTTGTAGATCTCGTCGTCGTGCGCCACATCGAAGCCGGTGCCCTGCATGGTTTCTGGGCGGACCAAGGTCGGGGTGATCATTGGGATGAAGCCACGCTCCATAGCCACGTCCAGCGCCATGTTCATCATCGCGATTTCCAGTCGGGCACCAATGCCCTTGAGGAAGTAGAAACGCGAGCCAGAAACCTTTGCGCCGCGCTCCATGTCGATGGCGCCCAGCTTCTCGCCGATCTGCAGGTGATCCAACGGTTCAAAGCCTTCGGCCTTGAAGTCGCGGATGGTACCCACATGCTTCACGACGGTGAAGTCGTCCTCACCACCGGCAGGGATGCCGTCGATGATCAGGTTAGGGATCAGACGCTGCAGTTCGGTGCACTTAGCAGCGGCTTCATCGGAGGCAGCCTGGGCAGACTTGACCGAAGTGGCCAGTTCTTTGACCTCGGCCAGCAGCGCGGCGCGTTCCTCGCCCTTGGCCTGGCCGACCTTCTTAGAGAACGCATTCTGCTCGGCACGCAGGCGCTCGTAGGTGGCAATGGTTTCGCGACGCGCCGTGTCAGCAGCCATAAGCTGGTCAACTAACGACTCGTCGGCACCGCGCGCGCGTTGCGAGGCGCGGTACAAATCCGGATTTTCGGTGAGCATTTTCAGGTCGATCACACGTTAAGCGTAACAATCTTGAGTACGATGAAAGCACTATGCAGACAAATCGTGTGATCGTTTTCTCTGCCGTGGCCGCCGCAGCTGCCGTCGCGGCAACAAGTTGGTACTCGGTGCGTAAGCTTTCGCACTACCGCAAGCCCTCGGCGCAAGAGCCGTTCGCAGCCGAACAGCAGAGTCCGGGCAAGGTCGCACTGGTCATCAATCCGTCCAAGTCAGGCGCTGAAGAAGCGCAGAAGGCCGTAGAGCGAGTCTGCGCTGAAGCCGGGGTTGAGGCTCCCCTTGTACTGCACACGACGAAGGAAAATGCGGGCCAAGATGCTGCCCGGGAAGCCTTGGATGCGCAGTGCGACACAATTATTGCCGCAGGCGGAGATGGAACTATCCGTGCCGTCGCAGAAGTACTCGAAGGTACCGAAGCCGCACTTGGCGTGTTGCCTCTAGGTACCGGCAACCTGCTAGCCCGAAATGTCGATATTCCGCTCGATGATCTGCACACCGCCGCACTTGCTGCCGTGCGTGGCATGGTCCGCCGGATCGACGTGGGGCACATGAAACTCAAACTGCTCGACGGATCAGAGGCAGACCACGCATTCTTGGTCATTGCCGGGGTAGGCACGGACGCGGATCTTTTTGATGACACCAATGAGGAGCTGAAGTCCAAGGTTGGTTGGCTCGCTTATTCTGAGGCGGGTCTGCGTCAGCTTCCGGGCAAGCGCAAAAAGGTCAACTTCAAATTAGATGACGACGAAAACTGGCAAACCCGTAAGGTCCGCTCGGTGCTTTTCGCTAACTGTGGCAAACTGCAGGGCTTGGACTTTGTCCCCGACGCCAAAATTGATGATGGCGTCTTAGATGCAGTGATCCTGTCTCCTCGTTCAGCCGCTGGCTGGATGTGGATTTTACTCAAGACAGCATTCCGCGCTAAAAACAAGATCCCTGTGATGAGCTTCTACCAGACCCCAGGGATCGCCTTGCGTTGTGCTGAGCCTATGAATACCCAGATCGATGGGGATCCCACCGGTCAGGTCAACGAACTGAAAGTGAGTATTTCACCGAGTTCGTTGCGCCTACGCACCCCGTAGTTGACATTCGTCTCAAGACGCTGTGAAGGCCTCGATAATCCTGAAGACTATCGAGACCTTCACGGCCTCTCTATAGCCGATTGCGCAGCGACTGCACCCACGCACGAGCATCACTAAATGCGCCGTCCGAATTATGCTTATCAACAAGAGGTTCAACACCCTGCGCCGCCGGATAGGAACCAAGGAAGCGTAGATCTGGGGTCAGTCGGTGCAATCCGGACAGGGCCGCAGCCACACGTTCATCGGCCACGTGCCCCTCAAAGTCCACAGAGAAGAAGTACTGGCCTAAACCTTGGCCGGTGGGACGAGATTCAATGCGCGAAAGGTTCACGCCGCGAGCGGTAAATTGCTCAAGTAGTTCCATCAGCGCACCGGGGCGATCTTGCGGCAACGGCAGGATCAGAGTGGATTTATCCACCCCGCTGGGAGCCGGAATCTTCCCCGGACGGGTGACCAGAATGAAGCGAGTCACCGCACCCACATTGTCCTCAACCCCGCGCACCATTACCTTCAGTGCGCGTTCCTCAGCCACCAAAGGGTTGCAGATCGCAGCATCATGCTGTGGGTCATCCTCGACCAGGGCCACCGCAGCGGCCGCCGTAGATGATGCCGGAGTGAAGACGGCGCCGGGGATATTCGCTTCCGCCCACAACCGGCACTGCGCCCAAGCGTGCCCGTGAGTGGAGACTAGCTTGATCTGATCCAGCGAGTCGATGCCCGGGCGTACCGCCAGCACAAAACTGATGGGGACAAGGATCTCAGCAACAATCTGCAAGGCTTGACCTTGGGCAATGGCGTCCAAGGTGGCCGAAACGCCACCTTCCACCGAATTTTCAATCGGTACCATCGCAGCATCGACGCTGCCATCTCGCACCATCGCCAAGGCAATGTTCACATTAGTTGCGGGGATACGTTGCGCGTCCGGTGCCCCAGGAACCTGCAGCAGCGCCGACTCGGTGAAGGTGCCTGCAGGTCCCAGATAGGCGTATTTCATCGGACGGCTGGCTCCTGCCCATTTTCTGATTCCATTGGCAGGCCGGCTTCAATCCATGCATCCGAACCACCGGCAACGTTAAACGCCGTGTAACCCATGCCGGTCAGCCAGGCTGCTGCCTGCGCGGAACGTCCACCGGTGCGGCAGATGACATAAGTGTCCACATCTGGATCCAGTTCGCCAACACGCTCAGGAAGGGTGCCCAATACGACGTGGGTAGCACCAGTTGCGTGGCCGGCTTCCCATTCAAAGTCTTCACGTACGTCAAGGATGAAGGCATCCTTAGGGACATCATTGACCGAAACAGTCTCAAAATCGCTCATAGCTAGCATTCCTCTCACATAGGGTGTTTGCTTATAAGACTAGTCATTTCCTGCGTCGAAAGCTGACATGTTTCCCACTAGCGCCCTGAAATTGCGTGACGACTTGGCCCGAGGCGAGATTTCCAGTCGCGAGCTGACCGAACACTACCTGAACCGCATAGAGCAACAGCGGGATTTGGGCGCCTTTGTGCACGTGGCCGAGGATGCCATGGCCGCCGCTGCGGCAGCCGATGAAGCGCAGGTACGTGGGCAGTTGGGGCGGCTTCACGGAATGCCCACCGCATTCAAAGATTTGAACGATGTGACCGGCATGCCTACGACCTACGGATCAGCTGCCATCGATCACCCGGTGGCCACTCGCGATCATTCCCTCGTTGCGCAGCTGCGCAGTGAAGGAGTGGTGGTTCTAGGCAAAACGCAGGTCCCAGAATTTGGGCTGAGCAGCCATTCAGAAAACCTGGTGGCTCCAGCTTCACGCAATCCTTTTGATCCAACGCGCTCTTCGGGCGGTTCCTCGGGCGGACAGGCTGCGGCGATCGCCGCCGGAATGATTCCGGTGGGACCGGGCTCTGATGGTGGTGGCTCGGTACGCATCCCGGCAGCAGCTTGTGGACTCATTGGGCTCAAGCCGTCACTCGGACGAGTCCCCACCGATGTGTTAGACGGTTATGTTGATCCGCTGGGGGCGCCAAAGCTCGCCGTCTCAGGCCCACTGGCCCATGATGCTTTAGATGCAGCGCTGTTGCTGGATGCGATGCGCGGCAAGGATCATTACCTGCCGCTGTTGCAAGGCAGCTACCCCGAACGTTTAAACGAGTTGAGCATCGGCTTCAGCACCCACTCACCCTTTGAATCGGTCTACGACATCTTGATTTCTCCTCAAGCCCGCGCTGCCTTTGACCGAGGCCTTAAGCTACTGGGCCAGCGCCACCGCGTACAGCCAGCGGATATGAACTATGCGGAGGACTACCCTCAGACCTTTGCCACGGTGTGGACCAACGGACTCAAAGATGTTCCTATCAATGACGAGTCACTGTTGGGCGAGTTGGCCCGCGATTACCGGCGCCGGGCCGCGGGGCGTTCGCTGGAACAGAATCTACAGGCCGGTTCACGGCTTAAACAGATTGCCGCGGACTTTGTTCGCCAATGGTCAGCCTATGACGTTATTGCCACCCCAGCGATGGCAACCATTCCGCCGTTGCTCGGGCACTATACCCAAGGCGATGCGGATCGCGATTATATGTTGCAGTGTCAGTACACGCCGTACACCTCAATGGTGAACGTCGCCTCAGTAGCTGCCATCACCATTCCGGTGATGACCACTGAGGATGGGTTACCAATGAGTATTCAGCTGATTTCCCCTCGTTCAGACGAAGGACTTCTGCTCGCGCTGGCCGCCCAGATGCAGCTGTGAGCTTTGCCATATAAGTAGGTACTCGAGTAGCCAAAAGCGAAAAATATTACGTATGTCTACTGCAACAACGAGCACTTCTAACACCGGAAGGACCTTCTTTGGTCACCCCGGTGCGCTCGCAAGCCTCTTCAGCGTAGAAATGTGGGAGCGATTCTCTTTCTACGGTATGCAGGGCTTGCTGGCTTACTACATGTATTACTCGGCCACCGATGGTGGTCTGGGAATGGACCAGGGCTTGGCCCTGTCCCTGGTTGGCGCTTACGGTGGCGCCGTATACCTGTCCACCATTCTTGGCGCGTGGCTCTCTGACCGTCTCTTCGGTTCCGAGCGCGTATTGTTCTTCTCGGCCATTGGCATCATGGTTGGGCACATTGCCCTAGCATTGCTGCCTAGTTACATTGGCTTAATCATTGGTCTGATTCTGGTCGCTGTCGGTTCCGGTGGCCTGAAGGCCAACGCCGTAGCACTGGTTGGCTCGCTCTACGCCAAGGAAGATCCACGCATTGATGCTGGCTTCTCCCTGTTCTACATGGGCGTGAACATTGGTGGCTTGATCGGCCCACTGCTCACCGGCTGGCTCCAGGTGACCTACGGCTTCCATATCGGTTTCGGCGCGGCCGCCATCGGTATGGCTATCGGCCTGGGGATCTACGCTGCGGGTCGCAAGAAGCTTCCTGCCAGTGGCAACATCCCGAATAACCCGTTGCCTGCCAACGAGCGCAAGCGTTACGTACTGATCTTTGCGGCTGTTTTGGTCATCATCATTGCCGCTTTCGCGACCAAGATCGTCACCCCTGAAAACCTTGCCAGCACCGTGGCTTATGTGGTTATCGTGGCTTCGGTCATCTACTTTGCTTTGATCCTGCGCAGCAAGAAGGTTGATGCGACCGAGCGCAAGCAGGTCTGGGCATTTATCCCGTTCTACATTGGATCGGCTGCCTTCTGGGCGCTGTTCCAGCAGCAGTTCACGTTCATCGCTGCATACTCGGATCAGCGTTTGGACCGTCACATTGGTAGCTGGGAGATGCCACCGAGCTGGGTCACCTCGATCAACCCAGTATTCATCATCATCTTCGCCGGCGTTTTCGCCGCCATGTGGACCAAGCTAGGCAAACGTCAGCCACACACTGCCGTCAAGTTCGGGCTCTCACTGGTGATTGTGGGTGCAGCGTTCCTATGCTTCATTCCGTTGGAGTCCTTCACCATGACCCCACTGTTGGCCTTGGTGGGTATTTTGTTGCTGTGCACTTTTGCTGAGCTACTGCTCTCCCCAGTGGGACAGGCCATCGCTACTAAGTTGGCCCCGGCTGCCTTTGGTACCCAGATGATTGCACTGTTCTTCCTGTCGGTATCCTTGGGCACCACCCTGTCCGGTGTGCTGGCTGGTTACTACACTCCGGGTAACGAGATCCCTTACTTCGTCGCCATGGGCGGCACCGCTGTCGTTCTGGGTATCGCCATGATGGCGGCAACCCCGGGGCTGAAGAAGTTGATGGGCTCGATTCACTAGGCTCTGAGAACAGCAACACCGCGGCGCGGATCTTCGTTATGGAGGTCCGCGCCGCGGCTTTTAACGCAGCACCAGCAGGTCGCCGATCTCGCAACCCAGCGCATGGCAAATGGCGATCAGGGTGCTGAACCGGATCGCTTTGGCGCGGTCATTTTTCAGGACCGACAGGTTCACCACCGACACGTCGACCATCTCACTGAGCTGAGTCACAGTCATTTCGCGTTCGGCAAGTAGTTCCGTCAGCCGGCAATGCACGCCGCGAAGTTCCACCAGCTACACCAATCCGTCGGTATCGTGCTTCAACCGCTCGTTCTGCCGAGCCAAGCGCATTCCAGCATTCACCAGCTCAACCACGACTAAAATGGCCAGGGCCATAAACAACGGCCCGAATTCATAATTGATGGAGAAGGTCGGCTCCGGCCAAGGGGAGGAACCGGGGAATTCTTGCTCGCCTACACTCGCATACCCGTCGACCCTCAGTGTTTCTTCGCCCGCTAGGTAAGTGCCAATACCGGTAAGGGTCTGGCCGAGCAGGGTTCCAAAGGCCAGAGCACCGGCGGAGAGCATGCCTATTCGCAGCAGGGAGCCGCTGAACGGTTTGGCGGAAATGAGTTTGTTGCACAGGGTGATGACCGCCGCCAGCACAGCGACCGCGGCCAGCCCGGAGACCAGCATGCCTGCGGCCAACAGTCCACGTGTTGCAAAGCTCAGGTTCGTTGCGGTGACCGAGACCGTCGTGATTTCGCTGTGCACGGTTCCTGCATGGTCAGGAGTGACGCTGATAACCGAAGGATACTGCGGCCAATAGGGCTCAACCGGCACCTGGACGTTCATCTCCCCATTGGCAATCGCGGTCACGATGCCAAGGAGCGCCGAACCGCTGATCAGGATCAGACCGATCCATGAGATGACCCTGGTGAAGGCGAGAACCCCGCCCGCGCTGGATGCCCTGCCGCGCAGCGCGTAAGCAATTCCGAGAACAACCAGCACCCCAAGCAGGCAAAGTATCAGCAGCGATGAAAATAGCATGCTCGCAACAGTCCTATCGATATTCGTTAACAACGATTATCGATAAGATAGCACGTCGTGGTCTTTTTAGGTGTAGTCCAGGTCTTCGTACACGTAATCCGAATACTCGTAGAACGTCTTCGGCACCCAGAAGATCAGCCAGATGATGAACGCATAGACCACCACCGCGATCACCAGGGAAATCCAGGAGGTGATCAGGCCTCCCAGGGCCAGGCCCCGAGAGGCTGGTTCCCGGCGGTAACCTAGGTGCCCGGTGATGACTCCAGCCAGCGGAACTAGAATAATAAAGGCGAAGCCCAACATCGAAAGGATGCCGAGCACCAACGAGGCCACCGACAGGCCGGATGGTTCCGGCGGTCGTTGGTAAGGGTTTTGCGGGTATGGGTAGTAGCTCATCACTTTCTATTGTCTATGAACTTGTGGAAATCGCACCAGCTAGGAGAGACACACAGTGGCACACGAACGAGCAGGACTGCCGGCGCAGGAAACCGATCTGATCGACCTCGACTCGGTTCTCGGGGCCTACGCGGATATTGTCCCTTCCTCCAGCAACCCAGATCAGGCAGTCATCTTTGGCACCTCGGGACACCGCGGGACCTCATTGAACGGCACCTTCAACGAAGCACATATCGCCGCCATCACGCAGGCCGTCGTCGATTACCGCGTCGACGCAGGGATCACCGGCCCTATGTATGTTGGCAAGGATAGCCACGCACTCTCGGACCCTGCCTACCAGACCGCACTAGAGGTTTTGGCAGGAAACAACGTTGAGGTTCTTGCCGAAGACGGTCTGACCCCAACCCCGGCAGTAAGCCACGCCATCCTCGTTCATAATGCCAAGGGCGGCGATCAGGCGGACGGTCTGATCATCACCCCGTCGCACAATCCACCCACCGATGGTGGCATCAAGTACAACCCACCACACGGCGGACCAGCGGAATCCGAAATTACTGGACCCATCGCTGCCCGCGCCAACGAGCTGTTGGCAAGCGGAAAAATTAAGCGCGGCGAAGCAAACGCCAAGCCTTTTGATTTCCGCGAGCTTTACATCACCGACCTGGCTGGGGTCATCGACTTTAAAGTCATCGCCGACTCAGGGATTTCCATCGGCGCTGATCCGCTGGGTGGCGCCTCGGTGCACTACTGGGGAGAAATCGGACGCCGCTACGGGTTGAACCTCGAAGTAGTCAACGAAAGTGTTGACCCGCGCTTCGGTTTCATGACCTTGGATAAAGACGGCAAGATCCGCATGGACTGCTCCTCGGCGCACGCCATGGCTTCCTTGGTAGCCAACCGCGAGAAGTACGACATCGCCACCGGTAATGATGCGGATGCTGACCGCCACGGCATCGTCACGCCGGATGCCGGGCTAATGAACCCTAACCACTTCTTGGCCGTGGCCATCGACTACCTGTTGACCCACCGCGAAAACTGGCCAGCAGACGCCGAGATCGGCAAGACCTTGGTCTCCTCGGTGCTCATCGACAAGGTCGTGGCTTCCCATAACCGGACCCTGCGCGAAGTACCAGTGGGCTTCAAATACTTCGTAGAACCGTTGGCCTCCGGCAAGGTGGCCTTCTGCGGCGAGGAATCCGCAGGCGCAAGCTTCTTGGACTTCTCCGGCAAGGCCTTCAGCACCGACAAGGACGGGCTGATGCTCGCCTTGCTAGCTAGCGAAATGCGCGCTGTCACCGGCAAGAGCCCAAGCCAGTTGCACGCAGAACTAGTAAAGCGCCACGGTTCCAGCTTCTACGACCGCTTTGACGCCCCGGCTAATCGCGAACAGAAGGCCGTGCTTTCCAAGCTGGACCCTTCGATGGTTTCCGCCACCGAATTGGCGGGCGATTCGATCACCGCAAAGGTGACCGAGGCTGCTGGGTTCGCCATTGGAGGCCTGAAGGTTTCAAGCGAGCACGCATGGTTCGCGGCCCGCCCTTCGGGCACCGAAGACATTTACAAGATCTATGCAGAATCAACAAAATCACCCGAGCATCTGCAGCAAGTGCTCGCTGAAGCTCGGGTGATTGTTGACGCTGCTCTGGCATAAGTCAGAGATTTATTACCCTTGTGCAGTGGCTCGGGCACAGAGAATTTTTCTGCGGCCGGGCCACTGTGGTTTCCGAACTATTGTCCGTTTCTGAATACAATATCGGCCACGCCGAGTACTCTTCGATCTGCCTCTCTTGTCGACAAACAGCGAACTGAGATTCATCAGAGACTTGGCGCTCAACGACCATCTAGCTCGCCCAGCGGTGACTTCTGGATGTCTTCAATCAATTTTGTAAGCCATTCGCGAGTTGCATCGATGTTCGGGAGCGCGAGCGTTTCACCGCGCACGAGGGTCTCCTTGCGCGCCTCCCCGTACTGCGTTTCCCATCCGTCCATTTCACGCAGTGGAAGTGGCGGCCACTTCTGCGAACGGCGGAAATCAAATGTACGCACGCAAAATGCCCTCACCGTGGAAAGATCAGGACCAGCACTGCATAGCAACTGCAAATCCACCAGGTCATGTGCACGGTTATAGGCAGGGTCTGTCACGGCATGAATTTTCTGTGCAATTTGATATTCCAAGTCGATCAGTTCGACCGGCAGTAAGTCTCCGAATCCAAAGAACGCACCGAGCTCTACGAGCTCGGGGTCTATATCGAGCCGACGATGGGCATGCGGTTCGATTTCAGGGTCAGACACCTCTACGTCCACGCCAGCCCAATCCTTCCCAAGGAAGGCGAGGGTAAGCCTATAGGGGTGCACCACATACCCCGGCATCCCTAGCCCAGGGTCATGCTGACGTTGCTTCTTGAGGGTCGCGGTGAAGGCGACGCGGTCAGGTGCAGTAGGGGACTTCCTCAGCGAGCCCTTTGACGCTGGCACTGTTCCCCAGCCTTTTGCCAATCGTTCCCGGAAAGATTCTTCGAAGTCCTTGCCACGTTGCTCGGTTGAAACATCTAAATCAGCTGTAGCCCGCGTTCCACTCTCGCCCATACGAAGCTTGATACCCATACCACCCTTGATGGCTACTGCACTGGGAAGCATCTGAGAAATGATGAGCGTACAAAGCATGCGGCGTACACGTGCAATTGGAACCCCAAGATCTCGAGAAACTTCCTCCAACCGGACGTTCAGTTGCGCAATATTCAGCACCGGGACCACAGTACTCATGTTAGGTGTCGCCCATTCTTAGGATCAATGGCCTCGCAGTCACCTATTAGATCACGTCGATGCGCCTGGTCAACTAGTGATTTCCATCGGTTCCACGGCATCCTGCCACGGATGTCCGATAGGGCCCGTCCGACTGTGGTGGACGGCACCCCCTCGTAATGAGTCAGATCTTCGTCAGCGACATCCATACGCTGTTCCAACTCGACCCATTCAGGCATGACTCGTCGTACCCTGCGTCGAGTCCCCACCATGATTCGGTGCGGGTTGAACTGCCCTAGACCTAGCAGGTCAAAAACTGCCTCCCGCTGCAGAAAAGCCCCTGGTCCAGCCAGTGCCACTGCTACTGCCGCTTGAGTAAATTCGGTCATTGGCACACTGAGATGAACATATACGCCTTTGCCATACGAACGTAGCGCGCCTCGATGCGCAAGCTTACGTACTTCCACGGCAGGAACTCCCGCATCCTCGGCTTCTGCAATGGTCACTACGCCGTGGCGCCCTGAGGCAATCTCCCACAAGTCATGCCTATACCCGTTCATTTCAAACCCTTCCCGCCAAAAGTGTACCATTTTTGGTACGCTTTTGGCGCGGACTGCGACTAAGTCCAGGCACAACAAAGCCGGCAGTCCCGCATTCAAAAAATGCGAACTCTGCCGGCTTGGCTGGTCATGAAATTACTAGTTCAGCTTCGCGGTCCATGGGTCAATGACCTCGGCTGGCTGCTTGCGAGTAGCCAGCCAGTGGCCCAGCCACAGCAAGAGGAAGATCGGTAGGCCGACATAGCTTGAGGCCATCTGCAGCAGATTGCCGTCCAGAACTGCCTGGTAGTTCTGGCCAGCGATGACCACCAGCAGGATGACGAAGGCAAGGAATGGACCCAGCGGGAACAGCGGAGCCTTGTACGGCAAATCGGCAAGACTCTGACCGCTGGCGATGTACGCCTTACGGAATTGATAGTGGCTCACCGCAATCCCGACCCACGCGATAAATCCGGACAGCCCCGAGACGTTCAGCAGCCAGGTGTAAGCCTCGCCCTGTCCGATGATCGCGGTCAGGAACCCGAAGAGCCCCACCGAGGCGGTCAAAAGCATGGCCGGCACCGGAACACCTCGCTTGTTCAAGCGTGCAAAGATCTTCGGAGCTTTGCCGTCTTTGGCCATGGAATAAAGCATGCGCGCAGAGGCATATAGGCCTGAGTTGCCTGCCGACAAGATGGCCGAGAGGATCACGGCGTTCATCAACGCGGCAGCGAAGGCGATGCCGGCTCGCTCGAAGACCAAGGTGAACGGTGAGGTGGCGATATCAGATGCTTCGGATGACAGCAGCGAAGGATCCAGGTACGGGATCAACATGCCGATGACAAAGATGGCGCCGATGTAGAAGAGCATGATTCGCCAGAAGATGGTCTTGATGGCCTTTGGGACATCGCGCTGCGGGTTTTCCGCTTCACCTGCGGCGACACCAACCAGCTCAGTTCCCTGGAACGAGAAGCCGGCAATCATGAACACCGAAACGATGGACAGCCAGCCGCCCACAAATGGCGCGTCCCCGTCGGTCCAGTTGCTAAATCCTGGCGAGGTTCCGCCGATGATGCCGAAGATCATCGCGAAGCCGCAGATCAGGAACACGATGACCGTGATGACCTTGATAGCAGCCAGCCAGTATTCGCCTTCACCGAAGGCCTTGGACGACAGGGCGTTGAGCCCGGTGAGCAGCACCAGGAAGATGGCGGCCCAGATCCATCCGGGAGAGTCCGGGAACCAGTAAGACATCACGATGCCCGCAGCAACCAGCTCGGCGGCGACGGTAATGGCCCAGTTGAACCAGTAGTTCCACCCGATCGCAAAGCCGAAGTGGCGGTTGACGAAGACGGTGGCGTAGGTCTGGAACGAGCCTGCGACAGGAAGCCGTGCACTCATCTCGCCCAGCGATTGCATCAACAGCAGCACCATGATGCCAATCAGGGCATAAGCGACGAGCGCGCCACCGGGGCCAGCTTCAGAGATCGTGCCGCCGGACGCGACGAATAGTCCGGTACCAATTGAGCCGCCAATGGCAATCATCTGCATGTGGCGAGCTTTGAGGCCACGCTTCAGGCCGTCCTGGGACGGTGCGGGCTCAGTCATGCGTTACATCTCCTGATGCTTAGAAATTTCCAACCTTTCAATCCAAGCACTCTGACCAGTCCCAATGCTATGAACCGCGCTACAGTAAGCGATCAATAATCTTTCGCTTAGCCCAAGAATACGGAGGATAAATTGCGCTCAGCGTATCTACCACCGTTGTTTTGTTGAGTTCTGAGCGCATCTGCGAAAGACGATCAAAGCCATGTTTGCCATGATAAGAACCCATACCGCTGGCACCCACGCCGCCAAACGGCAGGGTTGGAATCACCATTTGAGCCAGTGGGGCGTTGTGTACGATCGCTCCAGCACGAACCCGATCCGAGAAAATCGACTGCAGTCGGGGACTCTCACTCATCAAATAGGCAGCTAGCGGTGAAGGACGCCGGGCAATAAATTCCAAGGCTTCTTCAAAGGTCTTGACCTCGATGACCGGAAGAATCGGACCGAAGATTTCCTCGGTCATCAAGGTGCCTTCTAGATCTACGTTGCGCATGATGGTCGGCGCAATGCGTAGCGTCTCTTCGTCATACTCACCACCAACAACAACTTCACCTTGCTCCAACATTGCCAGGAGGCGGTCAAAGTGCTGACGGCTAGCAATCCTGCCGAAGTCTTGATGAGTGATCGGCTCTTTACCGTAGAAGCTGGTGATGGCCTGTCCCAGCCGGTTGATCAACGATGTAGCATCACCGATGCACAAGATGTAGTCCGGCGCGACACAGGTCTGTCCTGCATTCATGAATTTCGCGTAGGTCAGTCGTTTAGCAGTAGCCGGCGAGTGATTGTCCACCACCGCAGGGGACTTTCCTCCCAGCTCCAAAGTGGTTGGGGTCAGATGCTTTGCTGCCGCCATGGCGACAATCTTTGCAACTCTCTCACCCCCGGTATAGAAGATGTGGTCCCAGCGGGCCGCGAGTAGCTCAGTGGCTGTATCCACTCCGCCTTCGATAACCGCAAAGACTCGCTCATCGAGGTAGAGCGGAAGGAATTTGGCTAAGGCACCAGAAGTGGCCGGAGCCAGTTCTGAAGGCTTGATGACCGCCGCGTTGCCAGCAGCAATAGCGGCCACCAAAGGGGCCAGCACCAGCTGCAGAGGATAGTTCCACGCGCCAATAATCAAAACCACTCCTAGAGGGCGTGGTTCGATCTTGGCCATGGCCGGCTGTAGTGACAATGGGACCTTAACGCCGGTGCTGTCCATCCATTCAGCCAAGTGCCGCAGCGCATGATCTATCTCGGCACGAACCACATCGACTTCAGCGAATTTTGCTTCTGTCGCACTTTTTCCAAGGTCTTCATTCAGAGCCTGCAGGAAGTCCTCAAGATGCTCTTCGAGCATCTTCTCCAGCGCTCGCAATTGTTGGACGCGGAAGCGGCGCGGGTGCGTAATTCTGGTATCGGCTGAACGACGAAGATGGCTCAGGACCGTAGCAATACGAGAAGGATGCTCGTCCACCGGCGGCGCGGAATCGCCGACCGGTTCAGGCAATGGAGTGGAAGTAAACAGACCCATGATTTGAGACTACGTTACGAAGCGAAAGTTTCCTCAAATAATTCCCAAGTTCTTCAATATGTATCAAGTATTTGATACATTAACTGTCATGGATCAACTCTCGGCGAGCGCTTTGTCGGTAGCCATTGCGGCCACCATAATCTATCTTTGGCTGCGCTCGGTGGCTACGGGAGGCAAGGTCCCTGCCCTTCAGCGGGCCAGGTCTCATTCGTTCTGGTGTGCGTTAATTGCTTTCTTCGTCTCTACGTCCGGGGAGCTTAGAAAGTTGTGGGTGATTGATGGACAGACGGAGCCGACAATCTCACTGATCATCATCGCGCTGAGTGCCGGAGGGTGGATCGCTCTGGTCTACATCATCGGTTTGTTTACCTGGCCACAGGAGCTACAGCCGGTCCGTGTTGCTTCCTTAGAACCTCGGACATTTACCTCACCTTTCCCCCGAAAATTGGGGGCACTTGTTGGTGCCCTCGCTGTGGTTTCAATTGCGCTTCTCTGGCCGGTATCTCAAGTTTCGGGTCAGAGTCCCCAGGGTTATTCCGAGACCGAATCCACTAGCGACTTTGGCGAACCCTTCGAGCAAGTTTCAACCGTCACGCCCGGATGGCACTCCGGCACTGAAGTGGCTCCACTTTTAGCACTGAGCATTCTAGGAGTGTTGGTTGCTGCCGCATTGGTCAGTTTCGTCATTCTCAAGCGCCAACCTTTGACCGGAATATCGACTGCGCATAACCAACAGTTGCGCACCGTATGGCTCAACAGGCTCTTGCGGCATACCGGCTGGATCCTCGTTGGCATTAGTGTTTCTGCAATCTCCTATGCCGACCCCATACTAGGTCCCGAGTGGAGCCGCATCTCAACATTTGCGTACCTTGGTCTGGGCTTCGTATTGCTCGTTTGGGGACCGAACGTTCCAGCGCTGAAGAACGAACACCCCAATGTGCATTCAGCTTTCGCGCGGATGCGATCGCACACTCTGACGGTTTCGTATATTGCAACGGCAGTATTGCTGGTCTGTTCCTACGTCATCGCTGTAGTTGCCAGTGAACGCACTTATGAAGTGTCCACTGTTTATGGCGACATGAGAGCCAGACTTTCAAACACTTCACTCGTAATCGTCTGGGGCGCACTTGCCGTAGTGCTCTTCTTGGTCATTTCGGCCGGTTTCGCGCTCTATGCTGACCGACGCGCCAAACATGGCGCAACACGCTCCCCACAGACTCAGAATCTCCCTTTTTGGGTGTATCTCATTGCCGCGCTTTGCGTAACCAGTGGTAGCGTTTTGCTCTACATTCCCGACGCAGTCCCCTCGAACATGCGAGTTTCCCCCTGGTTGACCACGGGGGTTATTGTCGGGTTGCTGATATTCGCTGCCGGTTATCACTGGTGGATCCGCCGTTGCGCGGTACCGTGGGACGTCACAATGGAGCAGGAGATCTGGTATCGACAAGTGTTGGAATTCCGCGCCCTGCGGGTGTTAAGTAGCGCGTTCTTCCTGCTGCCTGGATTAGCTTATCCAGACGAACCGGCCGTAATCGCCCTTGGTGTGGGCCTATTCTGCATTCCAGCTTTCTTAGTGGTACCCCGACCAAATCCCGTTGCTCTCCAAAGCGCACGCGCATGAGCACGCAGATCAGTGTAGATCTTGAGGCTGCTACCGCACCTTATGAGCAAATCCGTTCGCAGGTAGCCTCGCTGATCAATCTTGGCGAACTAACTGCCGGTAGCAAGCTACCTACCGTTCGTGCGCTGGCCACGGACCTTGGTGTAGCCGCAGGAACGGTAGCCCGCGCCTATAAGGAGCTTGAAGCTGAAGGTCTCATTTCTTCGCGACGTCGCGCCGGCACGGTGGTGAACGAACGCTTAGCACCCGTCGATACGCATGAAGACCTTGTGGTTGCGGTAGACAACTTGTGGAAACTGGCCGCAGCGCACCATGTCGATGCCGCGACGCTTAAGGCTTTGGTGGCGCGACGTGAACCGTAAGAATTTGTTCTAGCCATCCCTACTGCGTACGCTCTAGACCAGTGACACGGGGTGTCGGAGAAGCCGACTGAGATAAGACCCGTCGAACCTGATCTAGTTCACGCTAGCGGAGGGATGTCGCATGACTCTACCTACCGTTGCCCAAAAATATCGGCAGCACTCCCCCTTGGTTTTTTGTCTGACGAATACTGTCGTCACCAACTTCACCGCCAATGCTCTCTTAGCTTCGGGCGCTTCACCGGCGATGACCAATCTGCCCGGCGAGGCCGGGCCGTTTGCGGCCGTCGCATCTGCAGTACTGGTCAACCTCGGTACACCGAGCACCGAGCAAATGGTTGCTATGGAAGAAGCAATACACTCGGCGAACGCAGCTGGCACCCCATGGGTCCTAGATCCAGTGGCAGTGGGCGCTCTACCAGTGCGCACCGACTTTGCGCGTCGTATCGTGCAGCAGAAGCCGACATTGATCCGCGGTAATGCTTCGGAAATTCTCGCCTTAGCGGGTAAGGACTCCACCGGCCGGGGCGTTGATGCAACAGATACCGTACACGCCGCTGTGGCCGCCGGGCGTGAATTGGCTCAGGCTCACGATTGCATTGTTGCCATCTCCGGTGAGGCAGACGCGATCATCGATTCACACCGCACGGCTCTGGTGCACACCAATGGCATCGGGCTGACCAGAATCACCGGAGGCGGTTGCGCACTTGGTGCTTTTAGTGCTGGCATGCTCGCCGTGCATGATGACCCCTTTGAAGCCACCATCGCTGCACACGGCTTTTATGGCCTAGCCGCCGAAAAGGCATTGGCTAACAGCACTGGACCGGGAAGTTTCGCAGTGGCATTCATTGATTCACTGGCATCCGCTGAGCCCGAGGAACTACAGAATTTGAAGTACGAGGAATTGAACCATGCATAATATCGGCGCTTACTTAGTAGCCAACACTGCCAGCTGTACCCCACGCACCACACTGGAAGTAATCGAAGGTGCAGTAGCTGGTGGCATCGAATGGATCCAGCTGCGAGCCAAAGATGAGACCGCCCGCGAATTCTTCGAACTGACCTGCGCTGCGGCCAGGCTAACCGAAGGCAAAGCGAAGCTACTGGTCAACGACCGCATTGACGTGTTCCTGGCAGCACGCGCGGCCTCTGCAGCTGTCAGTGGAATTCATATCGGTCAGAAGGATGTTCCGGTGCGTCTGGCACGTCAAATCATTGGCGAAGGCGTCATCGGGCTGAGCGCTTCCACCGATGAACAGCTGTCACAGGCCAATCTTGATGCTGAAGTCATCGACTACCTAGGCGTGGGGGCAGTACGCGCTACCCCCACCAAAAAAGATCACCCCACCCCGCTGGGTTTGGATGGGTTTACCCGCGCAGCCTCGCTGACCGAGTTGCCCTGTGTAGCTATTGGCGCAATCACTGCAGAGGATGCCACCGCAATCCGTGCAGGTGGCGGCTCCGGTCTAGCCGTCGTTCGGGCCATCTGCAACGCCGAGAATCCGCAAGAAGCTAGCGAGCAACTAGTTGCCGCATGGAAGGCAGCACAGTGAAAAACATTCTCTCCATCGCCGGCTCCGACCCATCCGGTGGCGCCGGAATCCAGGCGGACCTAAAAGCCATTGCCGCTAATGGTGCCTATGGTATGTCCGTCATCACCGCCCTGACTGCACAGAACACCCAAGGGGTCAGCGCGGTTCAGGCCATCGGCGGCGAGTTTGTCCTTGCCCAGCTTGAAGCCATCGGTGCTGATATACAGATTGATGCCATCAAGATTGGGATGCTGGCCAACGCCGATGTCATCCGGGCTGTCACCAGCTGGTTGGATTCCGTGGATGCCCCTGTCGTTCTTGACCCCGTCATGGTGGCTACCAGCGGGGATCGCCTCCTCGAGAATGAGACCGCGCTTGATTCTTTGCTCAACCGTGCCTCGGTAATTACCCCCAACCTATTGGAGCTGGCCACATTATTGCGCGAGCCCGCAGCTGACAACTGGGCTGATGTCCTAGAACAGGCCCAACGCCTGGCAGCCAAACATGACGTTCTAGTTTTGGCTAAGGGAGGGCATCTGGCCGAAGATCGTTGCCCAGACGCACTCGTTGAGGCCGAAGGGGTTGTAGCCGAGTTCAGTAATCCCCGGCATCACACCAAGAACACCCATGGCACCGGCTGTACCCTGTCCAGCGCTCTGGCCGCCCAGTACGCAACCACTGGTGATTGGGTGCAGTCTCTGGAAAATGCCAAGGCCTACCTGTTCCGGGCCATCGGCACCGCCGATGAGCTCAACGTGGGTAGTGGGCACGGCCCGGTCAACCATTTTGCCGACTTCTTCGACGCTTCTGATCCAATGCAGGATTGGTGGCAGCAAATCGAGGGCTTGCGTGAGTCCATCGATAATTTGGAGTTCATCACCCAGTTGGCCGACGGCACACTGGCACCAGCTGACTTTGAGTACTACCTCGCGCAAGACGCCTTATACCTTCAGCGTTACGCTCAGGTGTTAGCTGAGGCCAGTGCCCTAGCGCCCGAGCTTGATGCTCAGCGTTTCTGGGCCAACTCTGCCAGCCAGATCCTAGAGGGTGAACTTCAGTTGCACCGCAGCTACCTCGCCGAGGGAAGCGCCAACCCCAGCTCTATCACGCTGAACTATGTGAACCACCTTGCGGCGTCAAAGCACAGTTACGGTGAGCTGATTGCGGCGATTCTGCCCTGCTACTGGCTGTATCAGGACATTGGCAAGCGCCTTGCTTCGGCCAATCATGAGCAACACCCCTATAACAAGTGGCTGGTTACCTATGCCTCGGAAGAATTCGACCTGGCTACCGAGCAGGCCATCAACATGGTGCGTAGCGCGTGGAAGAAAGCCGATGCGGACCAGCGCGAGCGAATGCGGCTTGCCTTTATGCGTTCTTCGGAGCACGAGGTGGCCTTCTTCGACCAGGCGCGAGTGAACCGAGTAGAATTCTCTACGGTCTAAAACGCACGGGCCACAACCTGGAGGATTGTATGAGCTGGAGCATTCACGGCAATGGAAAGACCATCAGCCCGGGCGAGGTTGTTGCCCCCGATGAGCGCTTGCACTGGCCGCAGACCATTTCCATTGGAGCCCAGCACATCTTGGCCATGTTCGGGTCCAGCATTTTGGTACCTACGTTGACCGGTTTCCCGGTCACCACCACCTTGCTGTTCACCGGCTTGGCCACCATTATCTTCTTGCTGATGACTAAGAACAAGGTGCCTAGCTACCTTGGCTCGTCCTTCGCGTTGATTGCTCCGGTCATCTCCACCACCCAGTCACACAGTATGGCTGGTGCGCTGGGCGGAATCGTGATGACCGGTGCATTGCTCTTTGTGGTGGGTCTGATTGTGCGGGTCACCGGCACGGCGTGGATTCACACTCTGATGCCCCCGGTAGTCATGGGTACCATTGTTGCGCTGATTGGCCTGAACTTGGCTAGTGCAACCTTGGCACCAATGACTAACTTCCCACTGACCACCTTCCTGACGGTGATCTTCACGGTGGTAGCCACCGTGGCCTTCAAAGGCTTGCTGGGACGCCTGTCGATTCTGGTCGGGTTGGTTCTTGGTTACTTGCTCGCATTGGTGCAGGGTCAGGTTGATTTCAGTGCAGTCGCCAAAGCTGACTGGGTTGGCCTGCCACAGTTCACCACTCCAACCTTTCATCTGGACACCGCGCTAATGTTCCTACCTGCGGTCTTTGTTTTGATTGCCGAGAACATCGGACACGTTCGTACCGTGGGTGTGATGACCGGCCGAGACCTCTCCAAGTTCAACGGACGCGCGTTAATGGCTGATGGTGCAGGCACTGTTCTCGCTGGACTCGGCGGCGGCTCTGCGACAACTACCTATGCAGAGAACATCGGCGTGATGGCTGCATCACGCGTGTACTCCACCGCAGCCTATTGGGTAGCGGCCATTGTTGCTATGGCTTTGGCCTTCCTGCCAAAGTTCGGCGCACTAGTGGGCACCATTCCAGTGGGTGTTATCGGCGGTTTGGGCATTGTCCTGTACGGCATGATCGGTATTGTTGGTGCCCGCTTGTGGATCGAAGCGAAGGTTGATTTTGGCAATCCGGTCAACCTGATGACAGCTGGTACGGGTTTGATCATCGCTATCGCGGTCACCAGTGACATCGCCTTCGGGCAGATCCAGCTCGGTGGTATCGCCCTGGGGTCGATCGCCACGTTGGTCGTCTTCCACTTGATGAGCCTGGTTGCCAAGCTTCGTGGTTTCGACCCTGCCGAAGTGTCGAAGCAATCTTGAGAGATTAAGAATATTTTTTGATCGGTCGGCGCCGCGAGTTTTTTCGCGGCACCGACCGATTTTTTGTTGTAATCTCCCGGCTGGTTAGGCATGAGAGATCGTAGGGATTTACCCTTCCTGAACGTCTCATGTAAGGACTCCTTCCAAAATGTGACGGTTATCCCACAAAAAACTGAAAATAAGTGATTTTCATACCATCCAAATCGGATAGCATGGCTCATTGTGACTGCGACAACATCAGACGGAAAACTCTCCGCGCGACTCATCTTTATCGCCCTTGGGGCGGCACTAGGTGGGTTCGTTTTTGGATATGACTCATCAATCGTTAACGGCACCGTGGACGCTGTCGAGCACGAATTCGGGCTCAACGCGGTAACCATCGGTTTCACTGTTTCCTGCGCCTTACTCGGTGCAGCACTAGGGGCTTGGGTGGCCGGCATGGTCTCCCAACGTGTGGGACGCGTACGCACCATGGTGTTCGCCTCCGCCCTCCTCATCATCTCCGCCATCGGCTGTGGCCTGTGCTTCAGCGCAGTTGACCTGATCGTTTGGCGTATTGTCGGCGGCATTGGCGTGGGCTTCGCTTCGGTAATTGCTCCGGCCTACATCGCCGAAATTTCCCCAGCAGCCGTCCGCGGCCGTCTGGGCACCATGCAACAGATGGCCATCGTATTGGGCATCTTCGTAGCATTCTTGGTCAGCGCGCTGCTGGTCTTCGTCATGGGCTCTGCGGATGCCACCGGCCTGTTCGGTCTGGCTGCTTGGCGTTGGATGTACCTCTCGCTGGTAGTTCCAGCAGTGATCTACGGGCTTATGGCACTTCGTCTTCCCGAGTCTCCTCGCTACCTCGTTGAGCGTGGACGCGTGGTTGAAGCTGCTGCGGTTCTGACCCGCGATATGGGCATGACCCCAGGCACAGAAACCGAGCAGAAGATCGAAGAGATTCGCTCTACCGTGCACGTAGAAAACCGTCAGAAGTTTAAGGACCTTTTGGGCCGCTTCGGCTTCCACCCACTGGTCTGGACCGGTATTCTACTTTCGGTTTTCCAGCAGTTTGTTGGCATCAACGTGATCTTCTACTACTCCACTACGCTGTGGAAGTCAGTAGGCTTCGCTGAATCGGATTCGTTCACGATTTCACTGATTACTTCGATCACCAACGTCGTGGCCACCGTCGTGGCAGTGCTGCTGATCGACGTGCTGGGTCGCAAGCTCCTGCTGACCATTGGTTCGGCAATTATGACCCTGTCTTTGGGCATGATGGCTATTGCCTTTGCCCAGTCGGTCACCGTCGACGGTGCCGTCTCCCTGCCTGGTAGCTGGGGCATCATCGCCCTGGTTTCGGCGAACCTGTTTGTTGTGGGCTTCGGTGCCACTTGGGGTCCAGCGGTATGGGTACTGCTCGGGGAAATCTTCCCGAACTCCATCCGAGCCATGGCCTTGGGTGTGGCAGCCGCCGCGCAGTGGATCGCCAACTTCGTTGTTTCCACCACCTTCCCGGCCCTGGCCGACGCAGGTCTGGCCCTGGCCTATGGCATCTACGCGGTCTTCGCATTACTCTCCTTGATCTTCGTGATCTTCATGGTCAAGGAAACCAAGGGACGCACCCTGGAAGACATGAAGCTGTAACTATTCGAAGCTCACTACAGAGCGAACAACGGATGGCTGGAACCTTTTGGTTCCAGCCATCCGTTGTTTTGTTACGTGCTCGGTCAGGAGTTACCAAGCTTTGCGAGGCACATCCACCCCGGCTTCGCTTTGCACTTCAAGGACCTTATCTAAGGTCGGACGCCCAACACGCACCGGACCCTGATCCGCCAGGGGAATCGTGATCGACTGCCCAGGAAATAGATCTATTTGCTCGTCGCGAACCCAGATCGGGCGGGAGTGGGCTCCTTCAAGGGTGAACTGGATAGAGTCCTTCTCCAAGCAGACCGCAATACTCATGCCGTGCCAGGCTAGGTTGAAGCTAATTGAACGCCACTGCTCAGGCAGGCGCGGGTCAAAGCACAGCCGGTCGTCGTCATCGCGCAATCCGGCAAAACCGTAAATCAGCGCGGACCACACACCACCGGTGGAGGCCACATGAATCCCGTCCCCGGTATTACCGTGCAAGTTCTCCAAATCCACGTTCAGCGCATGTTCGAAGTATTCCCACGACAGTTCGCGGTAACCCACTTCGGCAGCCAATATTGACTGCACCGTGGCAGAGAGTGTGGAGTCTCCCGTAGTCAGCGGATCATAGTAGTTAAAGTCCGCAAGCTTTTGTTCGGCGGTGAAGTCACTGGAGCGAAGCCACAGGGCCAGCACCGCGTCGGCCTGCTTGATCACCTGGAAACGGTAGATCACCAGTGGGTGATAGTGCAGCAGTAGTGGTCGCTTATCAGGTCCGGTGTTTTCCAGATCCCACACTTCACGGTTCAAAAAGTGCTCATCCTGCGGGTGAATACCCACCGATTCCGAGTACGGAATGTGCATGCAGTCCGCCGCCTTGAGCCACAAGGCAATTTCCTCGGCTTCAAGTTTCAACGACTCAGCCAACTTGGCATAGCGTTCGGGGTGCGCCAAGGCCAGTTCGGTGAGCAGTTGGGCGCTTCGGCGAAGGTTAAACCGCGCCATGACATTGGTATATAGGTTGTCGTTGACCACCGCAGTGTACTCATCAGGACCGGTCACCCCGTGAATATGGAAACGCTCGTTGCCTTCCTGGCCACGCCAGAAACCCAACGAAGCCCACATTCGGGCGGTTCCTACCAAGATCTCAGCTCCACCAGCGAGCAGGAATTCATCATCATCCATCACGCTCAGGTAGCGGTTCAGCGAATAAACGACGTCCGCGTTGATGTGATACTGCGCAGTTCCTGCTGGGTAGTAGGCGCTGGCTTCTTCACCGTTGATGGTGCGCCATGGGAAGAGCAACCCTTCCTCATTCATGATCCTGGCCCGGCGGGTAGCCGCCGGAATCATCGCCACCCTGGCTCGCAGGGTATTACGCGCCCATTGCTGGTTGGTATAGGTCAAGAACGGCATCACATAGATTTCTGTATCCCAGAAGTAGTGTCCGGAATAACCGTTGCCGCTCACGCCCTTGGCGCTAATTCCTAGCCCGTCAGCACGACCGGCTGCCTGAGCCAATTGGAAAAGATTCCAACGGATTTTGCGTTGCATGGTTGTGTCGTCGGTTTCCACCACGACATCGCTACGCTTCCAGAAATCGGCCATGAATGCGCGCTGGGTGCGTAGGTGCTCGTCCATGCCCTGTTCTACCAAATGATCCAGCGCACGATCTGAACGTAGCAGCATTTCTTGGGCCGGATGGCGGCGCGAACAGTTGTAGACCGCGAACTTGGAGACACGAATTCCTTGGCCGGTCTCAAGTCGGGCGCTGATGACCTCATCGGCTCGCTCCTCGGCGCTATTTCGGGTGATGTGCAGATCCTGCTGCGCCCCACCGGTGGTGGCGACTTTGTGTTCCACCACCGTGGCTACCGACATCCCTGAACCTGGGACTTGATAGGAGACGCCGAGCCGCGAATCATTCACCGAATTACCGGCTGGACGCAGCGGGTTAACGCTGGCTTCTTCACTCTTGCGTGGGTCCCAAACCCCAGCATTCGACGCGTCAGTCTCCGCCGGAGTTGCGACGGTACGCGCGGAACTGTAGCCAATGACCGAAGACTGCACGAGCACGCGCGCCGGAGCGTCGAGTAGGCGTACGTGGACATCCTGGAGTGCTAAGTGACGGTCAGTGAAGGAAATCATGCTGCGAGCCATTACCGCGACGCGGTGCCCCTCTGCGGTACGCCACAAGGTGCGGGCGCACAGGGTGCCGTCGCGGAAGTCCAAACGCAGCTCGTCGTTCAACATCTCGGTACGCCCGACTTCCAGGGCCTCATCGTTTATGAATACGCGCATGGTTCGAAAGTCTGGCGCGCTGATCATGGTCTGTCCGGTTTCGGCTAGGCCGAAAGCACTTTCTGCGTGCCGAATCTCCCAGGCCTCATGCAATCCGTTGATGAACGTGCCCCCACTTTGGTCACCGAGACCCAGCTGGGCGGCCCGTGAACCAAGGAAACCGTTACCGAGAGAGAAGACGGTATCTTGAGCGCCATCGGTGTCTCGGTTTTCATCGCGCAGCAACGACCAAGGGTCGGTTTCCCATGCCGTGGCCGATTCCTCGGTGGCTAGTTCTGCCAGGTCTTCGATGACAAAGTGGGCTCCTGCTTCAAGTAGTTCAGCCTCATTGTCTTCCCGTGCCACACCGATCACACCAAAACCACCGGCGCGCGCAGCGGCCACTCCGCTGGTGGCATCTTCAATGACCACACATTCTTCGGGGCGCCAGCCCAGGTCAGCGGCGGCAGCTAGGAAGGTGTCTGGGGCGGGCTTGCCAGGCAGAGACCGGGTGGCGGCTTCTTGTCCGCTCATCACCATCGGGAAGTGTTCCTCCAAGCCAGCGGCGGCCAACACCGTGCGTGCATTGCGTGAGGAAGACACCACGGCAACGTCTAGCCCGGCATCCAGGACTTGCTTGAGGAAAGCCACCGAACCCGCATAGGGCTCAATCCCGTCACGCGTGAGCACTTCGGTGAACTTGTCGTTTTTCATATTGCCCAAGGCGCAGACGGTGTCTTGGCCCGCCGGATCATCCACGGTGCCCCACGGAAGTTCTATGCCGCGTGAAGCAAGTGTGGCTTGGACCGCGTCATACCGTGGGCGACCGTCAAGCAACTCAAAATAGTCTTGGTCGGTGTAACTGGCCACGCCCGGGTATTGGTCAAAAAAGGCGGTGAAGAGTTCATGCCACGCCTTGCGATGAAGCAATGCGGTTGGGGTGATCACACCATCCAAATCAAAGAGGACGGCTTTGTAATCACGGTGTCGGTACTCAGGTCGATAAGCGTTCACGATCGAAATCCTTCGAAAGAGGAGCAAATTACTAGCCGTAGTCCATACGGTAGCAAGTGAACACGTTTGCATCGACATACTACGATAAGAATGTGGCACAGTGGATAGATTTGTTCAACAGCGATACCTGGCGTGAGTCGACCGCACAATGGATCGACTCAGCATGCGAGGCCTACGGGATTAAGCGCACCGCTCCCCCTCAGTTCGCGCCTGCTCAATTGCACCAGATTCAGGCCTCGGTGAAGACCGATGCAGCTGATCTGATTTTTACTGCCAACGCCCCTGGGCTGGCTGCCGAACCGGCCATCACGGTGACCGCGGGCCAATTTTTGCCCGACCGTGTGGTGGTTCCACTAGCCGTGGATCGCAGTGCAGGTTACATGCTCAGTCCTGATTTTGGTCATTCGCTGGCCGATCTTGGTGACTCCGTGGAGCACTGGGAGATGGCCATGGCTTCCCTAGGCTCCTTCCAAGTCGCTCTAATGGGCCACGAAGATGAATTTTTCGACTCCGGGGTGACCGTGGTGGACCCGCAGTTCCTGCCAGAGCAATTTGAGCAGGCATTGATGATGCATGTTTCGTTGCCACCCGAGCACCCATTGCATATTGATGGTGCTCACGCAGATCACCTGGCCGGTCACATCGACGAACTATCACGTGCCTGCAGCATCTTGCATGACGGACCGGTACCGCTGAGCCTGGAACATGGCAACTTTGATCTTTCCCAGGTGGTTGTTCCCGGCCAGGCGGGCGAACACGGACGCATCTTGAACCTGTCTTCGGCGCATTGGGCTCACCCATTCTCGTCCCTAAATGTTGCTCTTCAGGCAATGACCGAAGCTTGGGATTGTGACACCAATGACGAGCGAATCATGCAGGTGTTGTTCTCCTACTTGGATCAGTTTGCGGCTTACGGCACCGCCGATGAACTGTACGAGCTGATCGACCCAGCGTGCCTGGTCGCTCCACTGTCTCAGCACGAGACCTGGCTGCGCCTATTGCTGGATGCTGACGATGACAAGCTACGAGAATACGCTCCCGCCGTTCTTGGAACGCTGGATCTAGCGTAGGTTAGAGCGCTTAGTTCTTTAACGAACTTCGGGCCCCTGATCAGGGGCCCGAAGTTCTGTTTTTATTTGGACACTGCTCCTTGAATTTCTTTATAAGCGTTTTGTGCGGCATCACTGACGCTTTGTCGTCCGAAGAAGACTTCCATCTCGTATCGGTAGAGCACGTCTTGAACCGCGCTGAAGCCCATCGGTGGGATCGCTTCGGTATCTTTCAATTCCTTTTCAAGGCTGGTGACGAACTTAGCTGAAGCAGTCTCAATTGAGTCGAGGTCGGCGACCACTTCTTTACGGACGTCCGTATTTGCCGGCAGTCCTCTGTCCATCTTGTTTAGCTTGCCTGCTTCTGGCGAGTTAACCATGAAGTCGATGAATTTCTTTACTTCTTCCGGGTGCTTTGTGCGACCGTAGCCTGACATCATCATCGATGACTTGTACCAGAGACCATTATCTTCGGCCTTACCTGTATGACTTGGCAGTCGCAGTGGCACCAGATCCGAGCCTACCGCTGCCGATAGTCCGCCAAGCTGGTTACTCCACCACATGCCAAAGGCCGCCACTCCCGTACCGGTCATTGAGCGGTCGGGGCCAGCGTTCTGGTTTTCGGCCAGAACTGAGGCCTTAGGGTAGGTTCCGCCATCAAGAAGATCCTTGTGATGCTGGAAATATTTGGTCAAATCTTCCGCGGTGAACTCTAAATCGCCATTGGCTCCGGTTAGATGTTTGCCGTCTTGTCGCAGCCAAGTTTGCAGACCGGCCGGTTCGTTAGGTGCTTCGGCACCATACTTACCATCGGATTCCTTGCTGACTTTTTCGGTGATCTCGCGGTAATCGTCCCAGGTCCAAGTCTTGTCATCGGGCATTTCGATACCCACCTCGGCCAGCAGCTTTGGATTGGCAGTCAAGGTAAAGGAATTGATGCCAGTGGTAATGCCTACAAGTCCATCGTCGGTTGTACCGTTGGTGATTGAGACTTCTTCAAACTTGGAGACATCCACACCGGTCAGGTCCAGCAAGGCCCCCCGGTCAGCGTATTCACGCAGGAACTTGTCATCCATCTGAATAATGTCAGGAGCGTCGTTGGAGGCCACCTGCGTTGCTAGCTTGTCCCAGTAGCCGCTCCAGTCAGAGAATTCGCCTTGGACGTCAATGTCCGGATTCTCAGCTTCAAACGCTTCGATGATTTGATTGGTGGCCTGCGCTCTTGAATCTGAGCCCCACCAAGAGAAGCGAAGCACCGTTTTTCCATCGGAGCTATCTGCGTTGCCGCTGCCCCCACACCCCGATAGGGCTAATGCCGCGACCGCGAGAAGTGCGACAGACTTACTCAAACGAGCGCCAAGATATTTTCGACTTTTCTTCGACTGTTCCTGCTGGTCCATGAGACTCCTCCTTGAGTGGGCCTGAAAGTGCGCCGATTCGGTAGCTGGGTATCATTTTCAGCTTCTCGGAAAGCGCTTGCCAAACAATCTATGTGTGACACCCATCACGAGTCAAGTGGTGCAGGGGAATCAGTCAATAACAATTGGGCATGACTCCATACCCGATTGGCATCACGGTAGTCTCGTGAAAAATTCTGTGGATTCACGTAATACCGGAGTTCCAGTGACCACCATTTTCCGCGCATCACCATGACTGAGCACCATTTCACCAGCCCAACGGCCAATTTCTTCTAGTGGTAGATGGGCGGTGCTAATTGAAGGTATGACGTCCTCCAACGTTGGAATATCATCAAAACCGACAACCGCGATATCTTCGGGGACGCGAAGGCCTCTTTCTCTGATCGCACGCAGTGCGCCGAGGGCCATAACGTCAGAAACACAAAATACGCAGAGCTGTTGGTTTGAGATCTCAGCTGCGTGCGAAGCCAGGAAGTCACTCATCGCCATATATGCACCCTCACGGGAGAACGCTCCGTGAATCACGTCAACAGCACTTAGCCCAGTCCGCTTGAGCTTAGTCAGGAAACCATTGGCGCGGTCCGCCGAGGTCAACAGATTCTTGTCACCAGAAAGCACCACGAAGGACCTGTGACCCGCTCGAATTAGTTCTCCGGCAAGGTTTTCGGATGTCTTCGCATTATCTATTTGGATCCCACCAGTAGTCGCTAGCGGCTGCCCAATAACCACTACCTGGCCACCATTTTCTTGGTAACTCTCAATGAGCCGAAGGAGCTGTTCATCCTCAGACATCCCGCGCGAACCGGAGAGGATAATTGCGTCGGTCCGCTGGGACATAAATGCCCTCACCGCTTCAATTTCCCGGGTCGGATCCGAATCAGTGCTCGCAAGTAGGACTTGTGTTCCACTATCACCTAGGCCGCGCTGAACTCCCCGGGCAATTGTTGAGAAATATGGGTCCGCGATATCTCGCACAACCAGCCCGACCAACTTAGTGGAAGCGCGGGCAAGCGCTTGCGCTTGAGCATTGGGAAAATACCCAAGTTTCTCCGCAGCCGCACGGACTTTGTCTGAGATTTCAGGAGCAGGTTTTCTTGCGGAACCGTTAAGTACGCGCGACGCCGTCGCCAAGGAAACACCCGCTTCATTAGCGACGTCAGTTAGTCGAATAGCCATCTCAAATCCTTATCATCCGCTTCGGGCCAGCACAAGCTTATCTTTCAAAAACACCAATGGTTGACACTCCAATATTGCATCACTATCGTGGAAAGCGCATTCCCAAATCTGTTTCCGTGTCTCACTTCAGCCCAGGAGCTTATCGTGACGAATACCAAAGTTCTCCGCATTGCCATGAATGGCATTACCGGCCGCATGGGCTACCGCCAGCACCTACTGCGTTCGATTCTTCCCATCCGCGATCAAGGTGGCATCACACTTGCAGACGGATCCAAGCTCACTGTGGAGCCGATCCTCGTTGGGCGCAACGAAGATAAGTTGCGCGATCTAGCTCAAAAGCACCAAGTAGAACACTTCAGCACCGACCTTGATTCACTCATTGACGATCCGAGCATCGACATCATCTTTGACGCATCGATGACCTCTTTGAGGTACGACACTCTGTCAAAAGCCATCGCTGCAGGCAAACATATCTTCACTGAAAAACCGACAGCCGAAACCCTCAGCGACGCAATTGATCTTGCTCGACAAGCTCAAGATAAGGGAATCACCGCCGGCGTAGTCCATGACAAGCTCTACTTGCCGGGCCTAGTTAAGCTACGGCGATTGGTAGATGAAGGCTTCTTCGGAAGAATTCTCTCGCTGCGAGGAGAATTTGGATATTGGGTCTTCGAAGGAGAAATCCAAGAAGCTCAACGGCCGTCATGGAACTACCGACTCAAAGACGGTGGTTCGATGACCACGGACATGTACTGTCACTGGAATTATGTACTGGAAGGAATCATCGGTCAGGTCAAGACCGTGACTTCAACTACCGCCACCCACATTCCAACACGCTGGGACGAAAAGGGTGAGCCCTACACGGCCACTGCAGACGATGCAGCCTACGGCATTTTTGAACTGGAAACTCCAGCAGGCGATCCGGTGATCGCGCAAATCAATTCTTCGTGGGCGGTACGCGTTTACCGCGACGAATTAGTTGAATTCCAAATCGATGGGACCCACGGTTCTGCCGTTGCCGGCTTGAACAAGTGCGTGGCCCAGCAACGTGCCCATACTCCGAAACCCGTATGGAACCCTGACCTGCCTGTCACGGAGTCCTTCCGTGACCAGTGGTTAGAAGTACCAGCCAACGCCGATCTAGATAACGGATTCAAATTGCAGTGGGAAGACTTCCTCACTGACGTCGCGGCAGGACGTGAACATAAATATGGACTCCTCTCCGCTGCACGTGGTGTTCAGCTGGCAACCCTAGGACTGCAGTCAGCCGCCGAACGCCGGACCCTAGACATTCCGGAGATCACGCTATGAAGGAGCTGAACTTCCCAGAACTCACATTGGTTGACGAACACGGACAAGCCTTCACCTACACGATGAAAGGCCCCGGTAACTTCAGCCGTCCGCAAGCCCCCATCGCCTCCCGCAAGGTCTACGCAGCAGCACACGTCATCCCAAATATGGGAGCCGACAACACCCCCGGCGCGCCTGCGGTGATCGATTGGAACGCCACACTCGGGTACCGCCACGAGCTCTGGTCTTACGGACTAGGCGTTGCCGACGCGATGGATACGGCACAGCGTGGCATGGGGTTGGACTATTCAGCCACGTGCGATCTAATCACTCGATCTGCTCAAGAAGCCGCCCTCGTTGTCCAAGAAAATCGCTATCCTGCTCTTGCCGGGCTTGGAGTGCGTGACATTCTCGCTTGCGGAGTCGGAACCGATCAACTGGCCACCGACTCCGTAGAGCCTGGCCAATTACAACTTGTTATTGACGCCTACCTTGAAATGCTTGGCCTGGTAGAAGGGTCGGGAGCAAAATCCATTCTGATGTGCTCCCGCGCATTAGCTAAGGCCGCACGCACCCCCGAGGACTACCGTCAGGTCTACGGAACTCTGCTAGAAGCAGCACAGGAACCAGTTATCCTGCACTGGCTGGGCGAGATGTTTGACCCTCAGTTGGCCGGTTATTGGGGCACCTTTGACCTTGCCGAATCAACCGAGGTCTTCCAATCCATCTTGGAGGAATACTCGGAAAAAATTGACGGCGTCAAAGTCTCTTTGCTCAATGCAGAACACGAGAAACAACTTCGTATGGCTCTGCCTGCTGGGGTCAGGCTCTACACCGGGGACGACTTCAACTATCCAGAACTCATTGATGGCGACGGTGAACGCCACTCCGATGCTCTACTGGGGATCTTCGCAGCAATCTATCCTGCAGCCTCAACGGCGTTACAAGCCTTCGATGCCGGGGATTCCACCCGAGGTCGCGCAATCTTGGACTCCACCCGGGAACTGGGACTACATGTCTTCAGTGCCCCGACTTTCTACTACAAGACCGGAATCGCCTTCCTTTCTTGGCTAAATGGCCACCAAAGTGGTTTCCAGATGGTGGGTGGGCTACACGCTGGACGCTCTCTACCTCACCTAGTCCGGACCTTTGTTTTGGCCGATTCAGCCGGACTACTGCTGAAACCACAACTGGCTGCCGAACGCATGGAACAACTCCTAGCTGTATACGGAATCAAGGCACCAGACCGATCACTGACAGGAGTGTCATGAGTTTCGAACTTTCACTGAACACCGGCACCACCCCTAACCTCAGCCTGGAACAGGCCGTCGAAGCCGCGGCTACCGCCGGTCTAACCCACATCGGGCCCTGGCGCCACCTACTGGACGAAGCTGGTGGGGCGCAGCGTTCGGCCACCATCATCGCCGAAGGAGGACTTCAGGCCAGCACCTTATGTCGTGGTGGATTCTTGACGGCCGCTTCCGAGCAGGGACAGCAAGAAGCCCTAAAATCCAACCGAAAAGCCATCGAGGAAGCCGCCACCATTGGGGCCAATAATTTGATTATGGTTGTTGGTGGCCTACCTTCGGCGGCGCACATACTCGGTGGAACTGGCGACCCGGCCGATAAAAACATCGTTGCCGCGCGTGACCGCGTTGCACGAGCTCTTGATCAGCTCGTTCCGCTAGCTTTGGAACACGGCGTTTGTCTCGTCCTTGAAGCGTTACACCCGATGTACGCAGTTGATCGGGCCGTGCTCTCAACCTTAGGTCAGGCGTTGGACCTGGCCACCGCACATCCTGCTGAAGCGGTCGGCGTTGTCGTTGATACCTTCCACGTTTTTTGGGATCCACAGTTACACCAGCAGATCCAACGTGCCGGCCACGAGCGTCGCCTCGTTAGCTATCAAATCTGCGACTTCAATCTACCTATTGCTAGCAATGCGCTGCAGTCACGCGGAATGATGGGTGATGGGCACATTGATTTCGAGACCATTTCACGTTGGGTGGCCACCGCTGGTTATCGCGGTCCGGTGGAAGTCGAAATCTTTAATGACCAGATCAATTCCCAGGACGCTCATCTGACACTGAACACCATGGGTGAGCGTTATGAGTCGTTGGTCCTTCCGCATCTGGAACAAGCTGCCGGCATCCAGCCGGCGAGCGCCATAAACTGATCTGACTTCGCGAATTCCCAGAGGAGCACCATGAACCAGCACACCACCGCAGACGCCGGCCTTGAGCAGCGTTCCAAACTATCGTCAACAGCTCCTGCGGTGGTACTGGTTGGCCTGAATGGTTTTGGTCGTCAGCACCTAACAAACATCCACCGCTTGGTGGGAGAACAGAAGCTACAATTCCTAGCTGGTGTTGACCCCAAGGACCCTGGGGTTCTGGTTCGTGGCGAAGACACTGAAATTTTCTCCACCTTTGAAGAGTTCCTTGAATCGGGTCTCAAAGCAGAGATCATCATTATCTCGACCCCGATTAGTACCCATGCTGATCTAGCCATGAAGGCGTTGCAGACCGGCGCAGACCTATATTTGGAAAAACCGCCGACAGCAACGCTGGAGCAGTACGAGATCTTACTCAAGGCTGCACAAGAAGCTGGGGTCAGAGTTCAAGTGGGTTTTCAAGCTCTGGGATCCCTAGCGCTCACTGCTGTTGATGAACTCTTTTCGGTCGGATCACCAGATTCACCTATTGGTGAGCTTCGAGCAGTGGGGGCGAGCGGAAACTGGCAACGCACCACAGGCTATTACAACCGTTCCCCATGGGCTGGGCATCGCCAGCTCAACGGAATCGAGATTGCCGACGGTGTTGTCACCAACCCTCTAGCCCACGCGGTCGCGAGCGCTTTGCGGATTGCCGGTGCACGGCGCGCTGATGACGTCGTTTCGATCGCCACAGATCTCTATCACGCACACGAAATTGAAGCCGATGACACCTCAGTAGTGAGAATCCAAACCAGAACGGGTATCCCCGTGACTGCAGCCTTGACTGTCTGCGCTGAGGAACAGCAGGATCCGTGGATTACTATCTATGGCACCGAAGGCTCGGCAGTCTTGTATTACACCCGTGATGAACTGGTCATTCGCCCCAATCCAGATTCTCAGCTCCCTGAGACATCCAAGAAATTCAACCGCGTCAATCTGCTCGAAAATCTCGTTGAGGTCCGGGCAGGAACGGCGCCGCGACTGCTCAGCTCCCTCGAATCTTCTGGCGCGTTCATGCGAGTACTCGAGCAAATTCGCACCGGAACCGAGCCAGCATCCATTGGGCCTGAACATGTCATCGCCACCGGAGAGGGCGATGAATTCCATCCGGTCATCCCAGATATCGAAGAGTTCATCAATCGAGCTGTAGCCGCACAATCGGATTTTTCTTCACTTGCAGCCCCTTGGGCTACACGCCCCGACGCCAGTGGAAAACTTTCACTGAACAATCCTGTCACTGGCCAGCAACAGAGCATCGCTAGGCTCCGCACCGGCAAGGATATCTCTGTCACCAACTCACCTCGCCCTTTCCTCGACGAGTTAAAAACTTTGGGCGGCGTACATATCAGCGATCAACAACCTCTGGATCACACCTGGCATCTCGGGGTTGGAGTAGCACTGCAAGATGTCAATGGAAATAATTTCTGGGGCGGACGGACCTATACCCGTGCCGACGCACGATATGTATGGCGCCACGATCACGGGCACATCAGAACAATCTCGAATTCATTCGACCGCAACACGGCTTCTCTCAGTTCGCATCTGGAGTGGGTCGGCCATGACCAGCAAGTGTTGCTCGAAGAACATCGCACGGTAGATTTCCATGCCTTCACCCATTCAGCCACACAGACACATGGGTGGATTATGGATTTTAGTTTCACCCTCAAAGCCCTAATCGAGACCGTGTCCATCGGTTCTCCTGGCTCTAATGGTCGGCGCAACGGTGGATACGGCGGTTTTTTCTGGAGGCTGCCCAAGGCCAACGGCGCAGAAATTTTCACGGAATCGAATTCAGGTGAAGAACTAGTCCATGGGACGCGCACCCCTTGGTTAGCGTTCACCGCAGAATTTTCCGCTCAGTCGGTCAGCCTTGAAGAACGCGGCACGGGACATGGAGAGGCAACGCTCTTGTTCTGCAGCGACGATAATGATCCGTGGTTCGTCAGAAGCTCTGGATATCCCGGGGTGGGAAGTGCCTTGGCTTGGGATTCACCGGTCGTGCTAAATCCAGGTGCGTCGCTGACCCGTCAAATCCGAGTAGTGGCCATTGATGGTCGGTGTGATAAATCTACGGCTTCCACGCTGTTCCACGAATTTGGTAGAGACCACTAGAAAGTTCACTTATGCCGACGCTGGAATCAAACACATACGCAACAAAGCATACTCAACTCATTGAACTCATCCGAGCCCGCGGCGCCCACGCGCTGATGTTATCAACTCCGGCATCACTGGCATGGTTCCTTGAAGGTGCCCGTACTCATGTTTCCCTTGCTGCACCAGCGGTGCTAAGAGTATTGGTACATGCCAAAGGTTGCGAACTGGCCACGTCCACTAGCGAAATCCAGCGAGTTAAAGACGAAGAAGTCGGCGAAGAATTGTCGGTGAAATTCCACGTCACTGAGTGGTACGAATCAATTGATGATCTCGGTACGTGGTTCCCCGAAGCTTCTGACTGGACGATCCTGTCCGAATCTCAAGTCGAGCCCGAACTTCGTGCCTTGCGCACAGCTTTGTCACCCAGCGAGGTGCAACGCTATCGGCAGTTGTCCCAGGACACCGCTGCGGTAATGACTGACGTGCTCTCCGTCGCGTCCAAAGACGACACCGAATTTTGTCTCGCAGCCAAGCTTTCCGCCGGGGTAATAGCACTTGGCGCAGAAGTGTTGGTGGCACTTGTTGGTTCTGCCTCTCGTGCAGATTACCGTCACCCTTTGCCTACGAGTGCTCCGTTGGGTCACAAGGCTATGGCAGTTTTGTGCGTACGACGCCAAGGGCTAATTACCAACCTCACGCGCTGGGTCCGGTTCGATACTCCCACCGCGGAAGAACTCGCCGGTGAAGCCGATATTCTCGGCGTGGAAGCAGAAATCATCTCCGGCATAAAACCTGACATGAAACTCGGGCAACTATTGCCCGTAATCCAGCGAGCTTATCCGGCCCATGGCTTTGACGAAAGGGAATGGACTCGTCATCATCAAGGTGGAATCGCGGGATATAACGGGCGAGAACCACGTCTGGTTCCGGGAGCCACTGACCGCTTTCAGACCAATCAGGCATTCGCTTTCAACCCGAGCGCCCAACGCGATGGGCTGATGTTTAAGGTTGAGGACACCATGCTACTGACCGATTCTGGCTCTATCGAGGTACTCAGTACTGATCCGCGTTGGCCATCCACAATAGTTAATGGGCTGCCCAGACCCGAAGTGCTACAACGCTAGGTGGTAAGGCAAAAAACCGGTGGGAGCAAGTCAGCTGACTTGCTCCCACCGGTTTTTTGCTCAGGGGCCTCAGAGCTTAGCTTGGAGCTCAGATCTCCAAGAGCGTTGTGGTTCCCACCCAATTACTCTTCGTGCTTTGTCGATACTGAAAGCCGGGCTATCTCCTGTCAGTGTTGATGACAGCGTGGCGAGTTCGGGGTAAATCTGGGGAATTATCTCCGCGAGTGGACGCGTCGCTAATGCGTCTTTAGCACCAACAAAAAACACCGAGCCGTTTTCAACGCGATCAAAACGATGCAGAAGCAGCAGCAAGAAGTCCGCAACATCACGAGCGTCTACATAATTGAACAATGCCGGCGCGGAGAGCTTCGGGTCCTTCAGACGCTCAAGTACTGTATGTCCCTGCTGTGTTGGTGCACCGCTCCACTCCTCCTGGGCAATGACAAAGCAAGGACGGAATGACGCAAATTTCACTGGTCCTTCGGGCCCCATTTTTGCTGCGAACATGGCCGCGATCTGCTCAGCCACATACTTAGATAACCCGTAAGCGTGCCACGGCCGTGGCGTCTGGCTTTCGTCCAGAGGTAGCTTTTCGGGAACCCAGCCACCAGGTGATCCGTAGCCCATGATCGATGGGCTCGAAGCCAAGATGACGCGCGTAGCGCCAGCTTCCACGGCGGCCGAGGTGACGTTATGAGCAATTGTTGTGTTGGTCTTCAGCAGAACCTCTTCGGGCGCCATAAAAGGCACCGCCATAGCCGCTAGTGAGACGACCGCTTGAGGCGAAATCTTCTTGAACTCCGCGTGCGTCGTACCCGCATCCATAAGGTCAATGATCTGGTAGTCAACCCCAGATACCGGATCTTCGGGAAGCTCGCGGTCCAGTGAAATGACCTCATGTCCTGCAGTAGCAAATCCCTGGACAACTGCGCGCCCTAAACGACCAGATCCGCCGGTGATGATAACTTTTTCACTCATGACTTGTACTACACCTGAACTTGTTCGTTCAGGGACAAATTCACGCCGAGACCGGCGGAACTAACGTCGATTGACTCCCCGGTTTCAAGAGATGCATTTCCGCAGATTCCCACAGCGATCGCCCGTGCCCCATCAAGGAACCCAGCCTTACGTGAATACGCATCAACCTGTCGTCCTTCAAAGAGCTCTTGTAGTAGCAGCTTGTCGCCGCCGCCGTGCGATCCTTCTGAATTGATGATCGGAATTTCTTCGGCCTCCTGCCAATGACGCTGCACCAGCAGTCGTTCACCCTTCGATCGCACCTTGTTGCTCTGGCCGTCATCACTGTATGAGGGATCAACAGGGCGTCCTCCCGATGCCGGAAGTACGGCAGCCCGCTCAACGACATCTAGTTCAAGCCTGCCCTCAGTTCCGTTAATCGCTACGCGATATCCTTCCCAAGGGCTATGAGCGTTCAGTGAATACGAAAGAATCGGCCCTTTGTCATATTGAACGGTGAGGCTTAGGTTGTCTTCGATGGAAATCTGACCATTAAAGACCCCCTGGTCACGTCGGTATCCATCAAAGTGTTCGTTGGCGAGGTACAGCTTCTCCAGCCGCTCGTCGCTGCGAAGATCAAGATCAAATGGTTCTTGGTCACTGTTCTCGTGTGTGCCTCGTTCATGGGATTGGTGACCTGCTACCTCGGCGTTTTTTGGTCCATAAAATTTTAGTCCACCGGCTGCAAAGACGCTTTTCGGTGAGTCATCTAGCCACCAGTTCACTAGATCAAAGTGGTGACTGGATTTGTGAATCAGCAGACCACCAGAATTTTCCTTTAGCCGGTGCCAGCGGCGGAAGTAGTCCGCGCCATGAACTGTGTCGAGCATCCAGTTGAAATCGATCGATGTTACCCGACCAATCAATCCGTCATCAATCGCCTTTTTTAGTGCTGTATTTCTTGGAGAATATCGATAGTTGAAGGCAACGATCACTTCACGTGAGGTCTGTGCCACGGCGCGGGCAATTTGTGCGGTACTGGCTGCGTCAATGGTCAGTGGCTTTTCCACAATGATATCGGCACCTGCATACATGGAGGCGCAAATCAGCGAAGCATGAGTGTAGTCAGGAGTTGTGATGATGACTCGGTCGATCGCGTTCTCTCGAATAAAGGAATCCAAGTTTTCGGGTTCGAAAGACCCTAGTCGTTCTCCAAAGGACTGTTCGACGACATCCTGATAGTACTCAACGCGTCCTGGATTGGTGTCTGCAAGAGCCACCAATTCTGCGACGTCACTGTGGTCACCGAGCATAGAGGTGATGTACATTTCGCATCTGTTGCCCGCACCAATCAGAACGTAGCGGGTGCGCGTAGTTGATCCCATGATTTTGCTCCTTAGCTAAGAACGCAGTGTTTGCGTACGTATCAGACATGCCGATGGCCCGGGCATTAGGGCTCCGGGCCAGGGGCAGGTGTTTATTTGATGCCGGTCGTGGCGATGCCTTTAACCAGATACTTCTGACCGAAGAGGAAGGCCAAAAACACTGGAACCAGGGTAACGATCGACATAGCGAACAGTGCGCCCCAGTTTGATTCACCCGTGGAATCAACGAACGCGTTAAGCGCCACTTGCACGGTGTAGTTGCTCGGGTTGGTCAAGTAGATCAGTGAAGTGAAGAAATCACTCCAAGTCCAAATGAAAGTGAAGATGGCTGTTGTAGCCAATGCGGGAACCATCAGAGGCAAGATCACCTGTAGGAAGATTCGAGGGTGTCCGGCTCCGTCGATGCGAGCCGCCTCATCCATGTCCTTTGGAATACCACGGATGAACTGGATCATGAGGAAGATGAAGAACCCGTCGGTGGCCAGCAGTTTCGGAACGATAATTGGCCAGAAGGTGTTGACCCAACCAATCTGAGAGAACATCACGTACTGAGGCACGATGATCACGTGGATCGGCAACATGATAGTCATGAGCATGAGTACGAACATGATCTTTTTGAATTTGAACTCAAGGCGTGCGAAAGCATAAGCCGCCATAGAGCACGAGACCAGGTTGCCAAGGATGCATCCCAGGACCAAAACAGCCGAGTTCATCAGGTACTTGCTGAAGGGCTCGGACAGCGCGTCCCAGCCGTTGGGGTAGTTATTCCAGTCCACCTGCGAGATAACTAGTCCCGCTTCACGGAATATCAGATCGTTGGGACGGAAGGAACTGGCTACCATCCACAACAATGGGTAGATCATGATGCCCGCAGCTATGAGTAGTAGCGCATGCTTCATTAGAGAACGCATTGGTTTGCGTACCTTGGGTCGGTGTCCTTTGACCTTTCGCCCATCGGCATCAGTTCCACCTGCTGGTGGCCGTTGGCCCAGCATTTTCTGTTCGTCAAGGCCGTGATCTTGCGCGTTTTCGCCAAAATCTTCTGACTGCGTTATTGACGTTTGATTAGTCATCGTAGAACACCCAATACTTTGAAACGAAGAAGTTCACGGCGGTGAATGCGCCGACTATGAGGACTAAGAGCCACGCCATGGCCGAGGCGTATCCCATGTCGAATTGCTTGAATCCCTGTTGATACAGGTACAGAGTGAAGAACATCGTGGAGTCGGCCGGTCCACCAGAGCCGTTGGAAACAATAAAGGCCTGGGTGAAGTTCTGGAATGCCCCAATAATCTGCAAGACGAGGTTGAAGAAAATAATTGGGCTAATCATTGGCAGTGTAATGCTCACGAACTGGCGCCACTTGCTAGCGCCGTCGATGGACGCTGCCTCGTAGTACATAGCCGGTACCTGGCGCAGCCCTGCCAAGAAGATGACCATCGGAGAACCGAAAGTCCAGACGTTGAGCAGGATCAGGCTTCCAAGGGAAGTACTCGGGTCCGAGATCCAACCGATTCCCTGGATTCCAATCAGATCCAACATCTGATTAACCAGGCCAGTGGTTCCAAAGATCTGCTTCCACAGCACTGCGATTGCTACGGACGAACCGAGCATCGATGGCAAATAGAAGACCGAACGGTAGAAGGAAAGTCCGCGCATTCCGCGATCAAGCAGAATGGCAACAGCTAGCGCTACGGCCAACTGCAATGGGACACCAATCAAAACGTAAGTGAAGGTGACTCGCAGAGAATTGTGTAGTCGCTGGTCATCGATCATTCGCTGAATGTTCTCAAAACCGGTGAATTCCGGCGACTGCAACAGGTTGTAATCCGTAAAGGCCAGGTACAGCGACATCGCCATTGGCCCCAGAGTAATCAGGAAGAGCCCTATCGTCCACGGAATCAGGAAGATATGTGCGGCCTTGTTGTCTTTCGCAGGAGCCTTGCGCCCCTTGGTCTTGCTTAGACTTTGCAGCTCGGCAATGGCGCTCACTGGCCATCACCTCCTTTTAGCGGTACGCAAAGGTGTCCTTTACGAATCGGGACCGACATGACTGACTCCTTGGCTTTAAAAATGCTTCATCGACATTCTCGGAATGCGCTTTCCAATCTCTATTCCACAACGCTAAACTAAAGGGCAACGTGAGGTCAACCACATTGACCAGATGATTATTTAACGCATCATCAACACCTTCAGCGTCAGGGCAAGAACAGAGAAGGCGCTTCAGACGGGTACCGTAGATTTCGCAAGGGGAATACAAATTGCCGCAGGTCAGAGAAGAAATTCCGGACATCATCGAATCCATTGAACTCTATCTAGTTTCGCTGCCCTTCGATGCAGAACGTCGCGAATCAGAAGATTCCAATGCGGAATCAATCGATGCTTTCAATGCATCATCAAGGACTTTCAGCCAGATGGAATCTCTCATCGTCAAAGTCACTACGTCCCAAGGGTTCGTTGGTTGGGGCGAAGGTTTTGGGCACAAAGCGAATCCGGTGACATGGGCTGCGTTAGAAAGTATCGTCGCACCGTTCTTTTTGGGCCGCAGTCCTGACTTGAATGAGTCCCTACCCGCGGCGCACTACGCCTTTCACGCATTCGGGCGCACCGGTCCGATCCACTATGCACTATCGGCTCTAGATATCGCCCTCTGGGATATTGCTGCCAAACGAGCCAACAAAACAGTGCGCGAATTTATCGCTCCCACTGCGCGAGACGAAGTCAGCGCCTACGCTTCACTGGTTCACTACGCCGAAGATCCAGACGAAGTGGTCTTTCACTTAACTCGCGCCATATCGTCGGGCTTTAAAGCGTTCAAACTGCATGAGTCCTCTAAAGCTGCAATCCAAGCTGCTCGAAACGCCATCGGCACGGCACCGCTGATGGTAGACGTAAACTGCAAATGGGATCTGGCACAAGCCCTCGAAGTCTTTGATGACCTTGCCGATATGAACCTGCTGTGGATCGAAGAGCCCATCTTCCCGCCTGATGATTCGCGATCCTTGCAGGAACTAAATTCCAAATACAGAAACGTCTCGGCAGGCGAGAATCATTCTGGCGTTCATGGCCTGCTCAACGACATTGAACATGGGGCCATCAAATTCGCCCAGCCGAGCGTGGGGAAGATTGGCGGCATCAGCGCCATGTTACAGATTCGAGCAGCGGCCAAGAAAATGAATGCCCACGTCGTCCCGCACTGTTTCTATTACGGCCCCGCACTACTAGCCAGTGCGCAAATTATTGCCCTAGATCCCCCAATGTCGCTAGATGAAGGCCACCTACGTCCTGAATTAGAGGTCCCTTTCCTCAAGTGGGACGCACAACTACATCCTTGGCACGCACCTCATCAAGGGCTACTCACGGACGAGGGCACGTTGTCATTACCTAAAGCTCCAGGGCTCGGATTTGAACCGGATCCACGCGTGCTGGATGAGTACTCGATAAGCTACCGCTGCCTTCAGCATGAAGAAAAATTCGCGGCCACCAACAACCAATGAGCGGTGGCCTCGCAGGGTCTTAAGAACCCAAAACCTTCATCAGCAGTGCCGCTTCATCGGAAATGATCGCGTCAACTTTGCGGTCCACTAATAGTTTCATGGTCGGTTCATCGTTGACTGTCCAGACGTGCACCTGCGCTCCGGCGCGCTGAATCGCCTTGGTGAAACGTTCGGTGGCTACCGGAAGCCCATGGAGCTTAAACGGGATCTGGACCGCCCAATAGTCTTTGAGTAGCTTCTTCGGCACCCGCCCAGTCACGTGGGCAAACAGCCACATCACCGCGATGTCGCTACGTCCGGGCGAGCGCCTGATGGGAGATGAGAGCAAATGCTGTACTGCGTGGGTGCGGGAACTTTCAAAAGCAGCGATGGCAATCTGATTGTGTGCCCCGCGGCGTTCGATCAATTCCGCTAATGGGCCGATGACGTCATCATCTTTGACATCAAGGTTGAAGATCGCCTCGGGGAATGTGTCCAGGACTTCATCGAGGGTGCACAGTGGCTGACCACCGGCGCGAACGCTGGCTAACTGTTCATCGGTGTAATCGCCAAGTTTTCCACTGGTATTGGTCACCCGATCTAGGGTGTCGTCATGGAATAGGAACACCGTTCCATCCGCCGAGGCATGCAGGTCGGATTCCAGATGTCTCACGCCTAGGTCCCAGGCGCGCTGGAAAGCAATCAGCGTATTTTCTTCGTCGCCAATTCGGACGCCACGGTGTGCAAAGGCAAAGGTCATTTCAGTAGTCCCTCAATGATTTGGGCGACGCCGTCCTGTTCCAAGGGCGGTGCTTGATTACGCGTGCAAGCCAGCGTGGTCGGATGGCCCGAGGCCATAGCGTAACCGTGCTGAGCAAATTCGAGCATCTGAATATCGTTGGGCATATCGCCGAAAGCCATCACTTCATCACTGGAGATTTTAAGGCGCTGGCAATATTCACTGAGCGTCTTGGCCTTGTTGATATCCACATGGGCCATCTCCAAGAGCGACATATCAAAGGCAGAATGAGTGATCGAGACAAGTTGATGGAGTTTGGGTTGAACCGCGGCATAAAAATCGTCCATCGACAAGGTTCTCGAGCGCGCTAGGAACTTTACGATGCCTTCTTGATCGATGGCATTCGAGGACAGGTCCAGAAGTGTCGAGTCTTCGAGCTTGTGGTGCGCTTCGGCAAAACCGTGACTCAGGTGAATTCCCTTGGTGGTTTCCGCCGCAAAACTTGCTTCCGGATCAACTTCCAAGATGGTCTGGGCAGCTTCGCGAGCCAGCGCTGCGCTGAGCGTACGGGACCAGATGACTTCGTCTTGCTCCAGATCGTAGAGCACCGCCCCATTAGAGCAAATTACGGTGCCAAGCCCGCCGAACGCTTCAATGATGGGGCTGAGCCAACGAAAAGGCCGACCGGTGACAAAAACGATCTGAATGCCCGCTTCACGAGCAGCTAAAAACGCTTGGCGGGTGCGCTGGGAAATAGTCCCGTCCGGGGAGATGATCGTTCCGTCCAGGTCTGAGGCGATCAGCTTGATCACCTTAGAGCTCCTCGCGTCGAGGCGGGTTGGCGCCTGCACGTTGCACGGTGACGGCCGACGCTTTCGCCGCAAACTCTAGGGCCTGGGCGAGTTCATCGATTTTCAGTTGTCCCAGCCGCTCTCGGTTTGTCGCCCCGATCATCTCATGCTCGGCCAGCCAGCACAGCAGGGCCGCGGTGAAGGTATCACCGGCACCCACGGTATCGGTCACTTCCACAGATTCGGCAGTGAACTCGGCATCCCCTGCACGCACCACACCCCAGGATCCACGAGATCCCGCGGTAGAAACTACGATGGCTGGACCCATATCGAGCCAGGCTCGCGCCGAATCCTGCACCGAACGCATCGGGTACATCCACTTCAGGTCGATGCCGGAAACGCGCACCACGTCGGCTTGGGCGACAAAGCGTTCCACTTCGGCCACGGTCTGTGCGTGGTTGGTCACCAGTGAGGGGCGCAGGTTCGGGTCATAACTAATGGTCGCGTGGGTGCGAGCCACCGAGAGCAGGGGCAAGAGCTCTTCGGGGCTAAAGAGTGTTGCGATGGAACCGGTGTGGACCAGCTCAACATCCTGGGGCAGCTCAGGGCCGATGGTGGGCATCTGCCAGAACGCATTAAACGCAAAGGCCGCTCCGCCGGCTGGATCCAAGATTCCGTGGGCGATCACGGTTCCCTGATCATCGGCACCGCCGATGTACTTCACGTTATTTTCTTCGAGGTAGTCCTCGATCTTTCGGCCCTTCTCGTCTGCACCCCAGCGGGAGATCAGCGTTCCGGGATAACCCAAACGCGCCAGAGACACCGCAACATTCAGCGGGCTGCCACCAACAAATTCCTGCGCCGGGGTAATACCCGAGGCCAGGACATCGACCAGTGCTTCACCGATCACGGTCGGGTTCATGCGGCTCCTTTAGACATGCAGGGGTGAGAGGGCGGCCACGCACGCAGCCCATTGGCTACTGTGCGGATCAATCCAAGTGTAGTGATCCCCAGCGAAGAGTGCGAAGCGATACTCCTGCCCCACGGCAGCGGCTTTATCCGCTGCTCGTTGAGCAATTTTTACCGGAACATCGCCATCATCCCGCCCATGAAAGATTATGACACGTGCGGTGCTTGGCCATAATTCCACCGGGTTGTATCTTGCTAATGGCTCCTGGGCCAATAGCTCATCAACAGCCCCGTCGCTGAGCTTAAGTCGCCTAGCCAGCTCAAGATCTAACACCCCGGCCTGGCTGATCACTTGGCTCACCCGGGCATCACTAGCAGCCAACACACTGGCTAAGTGAGCACCGGCGGAATGACCAATGAGGGTGATTGGCCCTTCCTCTTTAATCAGTCCCAAAGCCAGTCGGGCATCGGCCAGCATCTTGTGGGCGCTTCCCGGCCCACGCCGATATTCCAGGTTGTAGGCGGGAATACCGCGTTGTGCCAAGTCCCGGGCCAACGGGACACCAAGTTCCGCAGTGTATTTTTCGCGCCAATACCCGCCATGGATGATCATCACCGCTCCGTGTGCGGTGGTATGTTCCGGCTCAAAAAACTGGAGATACTGATCTGGGTGTGACCCGTAGTGCATCATTAGTTGCCAGGGAAGTTCGGCGAGCGCTTTTGAACGAAGGCACCACGACCTTCCACCGAGTCTGCGGTAGCAAAGGCACGCTGGAAAGAGTCGGCCTCCACTGCCAGTGCCTCATGGGTGTTCAGTGCGTCCATGGCAACCAACGCGGACTTGGCATTAGCGACGGCGGTTGGTGCCACGGCGGCAATTTCTTCGATGGTGGCGACCGCCTGATCGATGAGCTCTTCGGCGGGGACAATTCGGTTAACTAAGCCGATGCGCAATGCTTCCTCGGCCTTGATCCGCCGGCCGGTAAAGATCAACTCACGGGCCACCGCGTTGCCGACACGACGTGGCAGACGGACCGAGCCGCCGAAGCCTGGTACCAATCCCAGGGAGACTTCAGGTTGACCGAAGCTGGCTTTTTCAGAAGCGTAAATGAAGTCGCAAGCTAGGGCCAGTTCGCAGCCACCGCCTAAGGCGAAACCGTTGACCGCTGCGATGACCGGGACCTGAAGGGATTCTAGGCGTTCGGTCACGGCGTGCATTTGGCGACCATAGACCCCAGCCGCCTGGGCGTCCATAGCGTTCATTTGAACAATGTTGGCGCCGGCGACAAAGGACTTCTCCCCTGCCCCGGTGAGGATCACTCCGCGGTATTCGTATCCGGTAGTTTCAAACCACTGAACGAAGGCTTCCAGATCATTGACAACTTCTTGAGCCAAAGCGTTCAACGACTTTGGCTGGTCGATGGTCAGGATCAGGGCCGGGCCCTTAGCGGATAGCGTCAAAGTATCAAATTGCTTCATGGCTTCACTCTACCCATGCACCGTTGCCGGTTCTAGCGTTTCTTGCGACCCTTTGCTCCGCCTGCTTTGCCCGGCTTGCCGCCATTAGACCGTGCCTGTTTTTTGGCCAGTTCCTTTTTCCGTTTGGCTGCAGCTAGGGCCTTGGTTTTGGCTTCAAACTTGGCTTTGTCGTTGATGCGCTTAGCTTTTTGCTCTTGATTGCGCACCGAAGCTTGGCGAGAAGAGTTAGCGCCACGTCCGCGCACGATGCCGATGAACTCCTCCAACAAGGCGGTGTCTTCCATCGATGTTGGCCAGGCGATGCCGACCTGGGTCGGCTCGCCATTGTCGATGAATCGCACCACGACGTCCTTGCGGGCGAAGAGTCGGGCGATGCTCTGTGGTACGCGTAGCACCTGAGCGCCGGAGGCAACTACTTCCATGGCCGTGGCAACGCCGCCCACAGATTCTGGGTAGTCGGCGAGGTCCAGCTGAGGGAATTCTGCCACGGTTTCGGCGGCAATGGATTCGTCGTAGTACTCGACCTCATGATCTTTGCCCGCACAGACCACCTCAAGTTCTTCATACAGTGGGATGACGTGACGGGTGTGATCCTTCGGTGATTCACCACGGTAGCGTACGAACACCGCGTCGGCTTCCTCGGCCGCTAAGAGATCAAGAATCGGCCCTTCGTCGTGGCGCCAGGCTTTCAGTTCCATGTTTGGGTAGCGCTCTTGGAAGCGATCCATCCATTTGCCGGGGGCGACGCCGGTGGCGTAGGCGATTCGAAGTTTTTGCACCCCTTAACCCTACGCTGTGGTGGGTTAAATGCCGCAGGCGGGCACCGAAAAATGAACTGCTCCCCGAAAGTTGGACTGAAAAAGTCAACAACTTTTGGGGAGCAGTTTCATGTACGCACAAAGCACACTATCCGAGTACCAACGCGAGCAACTTGTCGACCTCTTCGAGCAAGGATATG
>Ga0308157_10001035_pt1 | contig 66833 bp, 51 predicted proteins | sample PhyBR1_FD_201035 | JGI IMG/M metagenome (GOLD analysis project Ga0308157, IMG submission 201035) | Phyllosphere microbial communities from UC Gill Tract Community Farm, Albany, California, United States - DLSLB.R1 | ecosystem: Host-associated > Plants > Phyllosphere > Unclassified | place: USA... | reverse complement strand
TGTCAGGGTTGGCCTGCACCAGGAAAGAAGAGCCCGACTCCAGCGTCAGATCACCCAGCACGCGCAGCGTACCAAATGGGCTGCCTGCATCGCCTGCGGCCAGTGTGGCACCGCTTTGCACGGTTGTCACCGTGCCTGCACCGCCCACAGTGCCGGAACCTGCCAGCTTGGCACCGCTGGCTACCGTCAGATTGCCACCCAGCTTGCCTGTGCTGCTCAGCAGCAAGCTGCCGGCATCCACCCGCGTAGTGCCTGCAAAATTGCTGCCATTGCCCGTCAGCGTCAATGCACCGGCACCGGTCTTGATCAGGCTGCCGTTGCCGCTGAGGGCTTGCGCCAAGCTGGCATCGGTTGCCTGGTTCAACTCCAGCGCTGCGTTGTTGGCAATGGCACCGCTACCCAGACTGCCCACGGAAGCCACCAACTTGCCAGCACTGATGGTGGTGCCACCTTCGTAGGTGTTGTTGCCTGCCAGTGTCAGCGTGCCTGTACCAGTCTTGGTCAGATTGCCGCTGCCAGTGATGGCTTGCGCCAAGGTGGCGTCCACCGTCTGGCTCAGCTCCAGCGCTGCGTTGTTTGCAATGGTGCCGAGACCCAGATTGCCCACGGAGGCCACCAGCTTGCCTGCGCTGATGGTGGTGCCGCCGATGGAGGTATTGGCGCCGGTCAGGGTTAACACACCCGCACCAGACTTGGTCAGATTGCCGTTACCGCTGATATCTTGGCTCAAGCTTGCATCCGTCGCCTGATTGAGCACCAAGGCGGCATTGTTGACAATCGCACCACTGCCTAGGTTGCCTGCAGAGGCCACCAGTGTGCCCTCAACAATGGTGGTTCCACCGGTGGAGGTATTGGCACCTGTCAGGGTTAGCACACCCGCACCAGACTTGGCCAGATCGCCGCTACCGCTGATGGCTTGGCTCAGGCTTGCGTCAGTCGTCTGATTGATGACCAATTGTGCATTGTTGGTGATCGCACCGCCGCTCAAACTGCCTGCAGAGGCCACCAAGAAACCGTCAGAGATGGTGGTGGTGCCCGTGGAGGTATTGGTGCCCGTCAGCAGCAGCCCACCTACGCCAGTCTTGGTCAGGCTGCCATTGCCGGTGATGTCGTTCTCCAAGATGCCGTTCACTGCCTGGTTCAACTCCAGCGCTGCTTCGTTGACAATGAGTGCGCTGCCCAGACTGCTTGCAGAAGCAATCAGTTTGCCGTCGAGGATGGTAGTACCACCTTCGTAGGTATTGTTGCCTGTCAGCGTCAACGTGCCTGTACCGCTCTTGGTCAACTCACCGCTACCACTGACGGTTTGGCTCAAAGTTCCATCCACCGACTGCATCAGTTCCAGCGTTTTATTGTTGACAATGGCGCCATTGCCCAGGCTGCCTGCAGAGGCAATCAGACGTCCACTGTTAATGGTGGTGCCACCGGCGTAGTCGTTAGCGCCGCTCAGCGTCAAGGTTGCCGATCCGTTCTTGGTCAAGCTGCCGTTGCCAGTCACAAGGCCTGCCAGCGTCAGATCATGGCTACCCGCTACCGTCAAAGCACCATTGAGTGTCACATCGTTGTCCAGATTCACCGTCTTGTTGCTTTCCAAGAAAGTGCCGCCAGCCGCAGTCAACGTGCCCGTACCCAATGCATCGTTGTTGCCAACGATGATCTTGCCGCCATTCAAGGCTGTGCCTCCGGTGTAGCCGTTGGCAGCGTTCAGTACCAAGGTGCCTGCATCCTCCTTGGCAAGGGTAGCAGTGCCGTTGACCGCAACATCCAGGGTTGCAGACACATCACGATCGACACGCACATTGGCTACCCCACTGCTGCCATTAACCAGCTCTAAGCTCCCGCCAGACACGTCAGCCACCAAGCGGTAGCCATCGCTGGCGAACTGCAGCCCGGTTGCACGCTGTGCCCCCTCTACGGTTACAACGTCTGCAGTGCCTTGGAATACGGCAAATTTATCGTTCCAGGCATGATTGAAGCCTCCGTTGGCGGTCGACCAGTTGGCAGTGCTGCTGTTCCAAACGCCTGCACCGCCATCCACAGTGGCATTATTGGGTGGTCCGGCATCCCAGAAACCCACGTTGGAATCACCACCCACAACCAAGTTGACTTGCTTGGCAACACTGGTTTGAACGAGCAAATCACCAGCAGGTACTCCTTGGGGCAACACCCCAAACTGCAGGCCGTTATCGGTCAGTTGCCCGCCGTAATCGAACAGGCGATAAACACCCAAGCCAAAGCCACCCCTATCTTCGATGTGCAGCTGACCATCCAAGGTCAGATCGCCGGAGACATTGGCCAGAGTGACAGGATTTGCTGAGGCGGCACCCAGTCTAGCAATGACATTGGAGCTCTCGTTAAGCTTCAAAGAGTCCATGGTCAGCGTCGTGCTGCCGGTTAAACCCAAATGACCACCGTTGGCCACCGTCACTGCACCACCAATGGTGCCCTGACCAGTCAAAAGCCCTCCAGCATTCACATTTACATCGCCAGCGACACTGCCTTCCACTATCAACATACCGCCATTCACGGTGGTATCGCCTTGATAAAGGTTATTGCCAGACAGGGTCAACTGACCAGCATCACTTTTAGTCAACCCACCGGCACCATCGACAACCCCCTTCAACTCAAGAACATTGGTGCCGCGAATGGTCAGGTCGCCGCCGGCACCCAGAGTAATGCCGTTGTCGATGGTGACCGCGGTGTTGGCATCCAGCACAGTGCCGGCGCTGGCTACCAGCCGGTTGATGGAGTTGCCCAGCGCGGTGCTGGAGCCAAGAACCAGGGTGCCCGCATTGAGGAGGGTGTTGCCGACATAGACGTTGGATCCACCCAGCGTCAAGCTCGCCGAGCCGTTCTTGGTCAGGGTGCCGTTGCCGGAGATCTGACCGTTCAGTGCCAGATCGTTGCTGCCGGCGACGGCCACATCGCCGAGCAGACCGAGGGCCGTGCTAACGGAACGCGCCGCATTGGTGTCCAGCGTCGTGCCGGTAGTGGCATGCAGGCTACCGTTACCAAGCGCGGCATCGCTGCCGATAATCAGCTTGCCGTTGTTCAAGGACACGATCCCGGCGAAGCTGCTGCTATTGCCACTCAGGGTCAGGTCGCCGGTGCCGTTCTTGACCAGGAAACCGTTGCCGCTGAGGGCGCCCGACAGGGTAGTGGCCGAGCTATTGGTCAGGAAGAGATTGTTGCCAAGGTTGATGGCGTTGGCGATGCTCAGGCCGCCGGCGTTCAGGGACGAAGCGCCGGTCACGTTCAGGCCACCGAGCCCCAGGGCGGTGTTGTTGCCCAGCACCAGGGTGCCGCCGGAAAGCGTGGAGGTACCGGTGAAGTCGTTGGCACCGTTGACGGTCAGGATGTTGTTGCCGTTCTTGATCAGGCCTCCATTGCCGGAGACTTTCCCTGTCAGGGTGAGGTTATTGCTGCCGGTCAGGGTCAGGTTGCTATTGAGCTGGACCAGGTTGGTCAGGGTCTGGGCACTGGAAGTGTCCAGCGCGCCTGTGCCGCTGATACCGGCGGTGATGGTGCCTGCGCCGGTGGCGCCGGCATTGGCCAGGATCAACTTGCCACCGTTGATATTGAGGCCGCCACCGAAGTTGTTGGCACCGCCTAGGGTCAGATCCCCGGTGCCGGTCTTGGTCAGCGAGCCAGTGCCGTTGATCGCATTGCTCAGGTTCAGTGCAGCGCTGCTGTTGACGGTGAGGTTGGCGCCCGCGAGCGCGATGGCGTTGCCGACGGTCATTGGCGACGCGGTGGTCAGGGTACTGGCACCGGTCACGGTCAGGGTGTTGGAGCCCAGAGCCGAGGCGTTGCCCAAGGCCAGGGTACCGGAGGCCAGGGTGACCCCGCCGGTGAAGGTATTGGCACCACTGAGGGTCAGGGTGCCGGTACCGATCTTGGTAAGTGCGCCGCTGCCGCTCAGGGCACCAGAGAGGGTCAGGCCCAGATCGCTGGTTGCCGTCAGGTTGCCCGTCAGATTGATGTTGCTGCTGACATTCGAGTTGGTGCCGGGGGCGTTGCCCAGGCCACCGCCGTTGACGTTGACCGAGGAGACACCCAGCAGAGCGTTGGAATCGACCCGCAACAGGCCGCCGTTCAGATTGACGCTCGGGCTGGTAGTGCCGGTCTTGAACAGCTGGTTGTTCATCGTCCATGTACCGCTGGAGACGACCAGGTTGTTGAAGTTGTTGTACCTGGTGCCGTTGATGGTTCCTGTGCCGGCGGTTCCCGAGCCGCCGCCAATGGCATTCTGCAGATACAGGGTGTTGCCGCCACCGTTGCCGTTGTTGAGAGTACCGCCATCGACGATGCCGGCACCGGCATAGACCAGGCCGAGGATGGTCGGCAGCTCGACGGAGACCCCTGCCTGCGGGGACACCAAGGAGCCGGTGATCGCGTAGAACTTGTTGGACCCAAAGCCCGCGCCGAGGTTGACGCTGCCGGCAATGCTGCCGGCGTTGTAGAACTCGTTACCGGCGGTGCTGGCCTGCAGCGCGACCCGGCCGGTGATGCTGCCGATGGCGCTGTTGGTGACGATGTTCCTCGCGCCGCCACGCAACGCGATGACCGGGATGTCTTCCGCAGGCAGGAGCGCCACCAGGGGGGTGCTGCCGATGATGCCGTTGTTGGTCAGGGTCGTGGTGCCGCCCACCGCGCCGTTTTCCAGCAGCACGGCGTTACCGGAAAGGCTGGCCAAGCTGACGCCGGCCAGCGGTAGCGCCAGCGAGGTGCCCTTGATAAGGCCGCCCGTATCGTTGGTGAAGTTCACCGTACTCCCGGCGGCGTTTGAAATCTTGACCCCCGAGGACAACCCGACTCCGGCCAACAGCCCCGGATCAACCGTTCCGCGGTTGATGAACGTGACGCCGGTGCCGGTGAGTTCGATGACGTTGCCCACCAACAGCGTTGGAGCAATGCTGGCCCCGGCGTTCACCACGTATCGCAGGTTGCTGATCGCCGAGTACTGATTCCCCAGCGTCGCAGCCGAGCAGGTAATCGTGAGGGGAACGCCCGATGGAGGGGTACAAGCCGCATAAGCCGGCACGGCTGCTACCAAGCCCCATGCCATCGCAATTGCCCCCACAACGCCACTCCAGCGCAGGCTGATGCCCTGCGCACTGGAACGCTCACTGCGGCTTGCTTTGCCGCCTGTACGTGCAGTTTCAGGGGCGGCAATCCAGCAGCCCAGTGTGGCGTTCCAAATGGAGCGGTAAATGTGGTTCATGTGACAAAGCCTTGAATGCGTATGTATTCGTGTTGTTGCGCTTCAAAGCCTGTCATCAGATTGCCCGAAGCCCTAAAAAATCAGAACAAACAGTAACATCAGCATCCTGATGTGCCTATACCTGAAACCAAGTATTTTTAGACCCATCGCGCATTGCGCATACGATTATTGCTATAAGGTTTATATAAATAATCGAATAATCAATCCCATCTTGGTGCGTGCCAGCTCAGCCAAAGCGACAAGCGGCAGCGCGTTGGAAACAATGTGCTGGGCTATACTGGCGCGGTCTCGAAAGGGATGGAGCGTAAGAACTCCTTAGATCACGCGGAAGAACCGCACCCGATAGCTGGCGGTTTTTTTGTGCCCGGAATTTGCGCGTCTGTATTTTGCACAGACGTTTGTCATATGGCCGGGAGGGCGACGGATACAACACCCGCAAGGGGAAGAAGTCCGCCTAGCGTGATCTAGGTTCTTAACCTCCCGGCCGCCTTATTGCAGCGCGTAAGAACGTTGCGATAAGGCTTCACAAGTCTCATCACGGAGCGCCTCATGTCTCATTCCGCACTGGCTATCTCGCCTGTCATCACCATCGTTGACGGCAAGCCCACTACTCTCAGCATTGATCTGGCACGCCACTTCGGCAAACGCCATGACGATGTGCTGCGAGCAATCCGCACACTTCTGCCACAGCTCAGCGAAGAACATGTGCACAATTTTGTGGAGATGTCGATTGACGTTGAAATCTCAGGTGCCCGCAATTTTGCGGAGACCTCACGCAAGTCTCCCGCCTACCGTCTAACCCGCGACGGCTTCACGCTGCTGGTCATGGGCTTCACTGGCAAGAAAGCGCTGGCTTTCAAACTGGCCTATATCGACGCCTTCAACCGCATGGAGGCTGAGCTGCAACAACAGCCCACCCAAGATGCCCAGCGCCTGCAACTGGCACAAACGCTGGCCAGCCAAGCCGGCGCGCAGGTGATGCAGGCGGTGTTTGACGCAGTCATGAGCGGCAGCAACGCCGACTGGCGCCGCGCCCGCTACCTGCTCAGTTTTGGCTACGACCAAAGCGGCCAGCCCAGCCTGCCGCTAACCAAGACGGTGACCGATGGGCAAATTATTGCCAGTCTGCCCGAGCTGGCGCAACACATTGCCAAAGGCGACATCTTCCCCAGCGATACGCAGCTTGCCGCCCTTGCCTCTGCCTGCATGAGCCGCCTGACCGAACGCGCCCAAGTGCGCGAACTGCAAGCCACCCGCCCCGCTGCCTTGCCCAGCACTGCAACCACGCCCGCCACGCTTACCTCTCCCCACATCGGCAGTGATGGCAAGCCCTTGCCACCGGGCACGTTCCGCGCAGTGTGTGTTTGATGCATTTTTAATTTAATAGCTGCTAGCGCTTACTGGATAAGCGCCAGAGGCAAATTTAATGGAAAACCCCTGTCAACTTGCACCGACAGGGGTTGACGCTTCAGCTCGGATACAGCCCTTGCACAGAGACACAAGGGCGCATTCATCAATATGCACTGCTCATGATGTAAATGAGCTAAGTGCATTTACTTTGATGGCATTAGTGACAGTTTCCGCAGACTGAGGGCGGCCAAAAAGATAACCTTGAAAATTTTTACAGCCCAAACCTGTGAGCATTTTGAACTGACTTGCATTTTCCACGCCTTCTACCGTAGCGGTCATGCCCATGACTTCTGAAATTTCAAGCACTTTCTTCAGCAGTTTTATGGAAGATGCTGAATGCTCTATTTCTTTCACAAATTGCCTGTCAATTTTTAGCCTATGGACAGGCAAGACGCTCAAAATACCCAAGGATGAAAAACCAGCCCCAAAATCATCCAAGGCCCAGCGTACCCCAAAATCCTGAAGCGCCTGCATTTTTTTCTTAGCGTCTTCCATGCTTACGCACTGCGCAGATTCGGTCAATTCAAGTTCAATATTTTCAGGACTCACCTCTGCATCCAGAATAACTTGTTTAACTGCAGCAACAAAATCATCATCATCCAACTGAAGCGGACTGACATTGACTGCGATGTATTTGTTTTTCAATACAGGATCGTTGGCCCATTGATTCAGCAACTGGCAAGACTGGCGCAAAACTTCCAGACCAATCTCTCTGATCAACAAGCTTTCTTCAGCCAATGGAATAAATTTATCTGGAGACAAAAGGCCACGCTCTGGATGCTGCCAACGCACCAAGGCCTCAATCCCCAGTATTCTTTGCTGCTCATCTACCTGCGGCTGGTAGTGAACAACAATTTCATTTTTAGCGACCGCCTGCGCAAGATCAAGACCTAATGAGGCCTTTTCATTCATATCATTTCTGTATATTCTAATAATACACAACAGCAGCAATACAGAAAAAATATAGTTACTATATGCACCCACCATTCTTATATTCTCTGGGGGTGAATTCTCCAAGTGAATGGAGTCTAGTATTCCAATACCGAATGCAGCAAAAAACAAAAGACAAATTTTTGGGAAAACCTTTCCCATGTATTTATCATTTTGATTAAATATAAAAACAACCCCCATTGCCAATGGCAGAAAGAACACATGTGCAGACCTTGGCACATATGGCAATGGCGTATCATAAAATGATATGGCCGCGATAACTATCAGCAGTGAATTTGCTATTACAACAAATAAAATATAGTTAAATTTCTTTGAAGCAAAATAAGACAAGACACCAACAAGAGAAAGCCCAACAAAGACTAGCGCAAGTTCGAACCTTGCATACATAAAATAGCAAGCTGCCCAGCTTATGCCCAGAACAGTACTAACAAAGCTAGTGAGTGAAAGTATTTTTCTTATTTTAATAATGCGATCACTACGGGGGAATTTTTTATCCACCCAGTCAATTTCACGGCGTGACGCGTTTGTATTTTTTTCAGAATTTATTTTTTCCCAATACATAGAAAGCCGGTGATTTTTATATATTCAAACTTTACGATCATATAACACGACTATTTCTGATATATTTAATTTATAGCTATTCAGGATTATTATTTGATCGATCATAGTAGCTCACTCGTACGCTACGCTGCTAAATCAGCTTTGGATAAATAAATATTTATCGATTATCGAAAAGATGTGTTACACGCGAGGCGACGGCCTCACACAAACGAGAAAGCCCGCCAGAGATGCTTACCGGCGGGCTTTTTGCTGAGACTTGGTTGCGCCGCGTCTAGTTGAAATTTAGCAACTGCCTGTCTGCCTGCATCTGCCCCATCAGGGCGCTGACTTGGGCGTCGCGCTGCTGGACCACAGCGACAAGTTCTGCAACCACGCCTGCGCCTTGTGCAAGATGGGCTGCGAGTTGCTGGTGTTGATCTGCAAAATCTCGGCAGGCAGTGGCGTTGCTTGCAGCTTGGGCGTGCTGGGTGGCGGTGGTGCGGAGGTTGTGCTGCAAGCTTGCAATGCGGGCAGCATCAGCAGTGCGGCCAGCTTCCAGCAGCTGGATTTTTTGGGTGTATGCATGGGTGTTATCCTGTTGCCCTGCGGCGTGCCGCAGGAGTCCTGCCGCTTTGGTTTCTGTAGCTGCTTGTGATTGCTGTGCTTGGGCTAGTGCCTATTTTGACTGTTGATCGTTGCGCAGGTAGAGCGCATCACCGGGGTGCGCCGCCTGAAAATGGTAGGCCTGCGGTGCGCCATCGCGGTCAAACTCCACACCACGGCGAATGCGGGCCATGCCCTCCATGTGCGGGGGCGTTTGCAGGCGGTCAGACTCCAGCAGGCTCAGGCGCGTGGCCCAAGGGCTGTCTGGGCGGGGCAGCCATTTAGGGATGGCTACGGCATCGCCGTTCACCATCTCACCGCCCAGGGCCAGCACCGTCAGTCCCAGCAAATCCAACGTGCGGGCCGCATCGCAATCGGTGGTGTCTGCCCAGCTGCGGAAATGCGCCTCTACCTTGTTGCCCCACTCGCGGGCTTGCTCGGGCGTCCAGCCCAGCAGGCGGTAATCAGGCAAGGCAGACAGGCGCAACACCGCGCCCACAATGTTGTCGCGGTGGGTTTGAATGCCACCGGCCATCAAACCATCGTTGCGCGCTAGGTCACGGCTGCGGCTGGTGAGCGTATCCAGCTCAGGCAGCAAATCGGCATCGGGGCTGCCCTCAAACGGCTGCCAGTCACGCAAGGCCAAGTCAGAGTGCGATGCGCCCTGGTACGCCGTCATGCCCGCACCCGTGGAAACGGATGCAGCGGCACGCTGGCGGCGGGCAAGTTGTTTGGTATTGCGCCCCATGTGCCTATGCCAAGTAGATGGGGCCACGCGTGCGGCCACCGGCGCGGCGCGCCAGCTCTTCATTCACGGCGCGCAATTGGCGCTCAAGGTCTGCCGGAGTTTGGGCAAACTGAACAGACCGACCCTCCCCACTGGCAGTGGTGGGCAACGTCAGGCGCGCTTCCAGCGCAGACAAAAACGTGTCGCGCTTGGCTTGGAGCTGTTCGGTGGTGAGGTGGCTGTAAATACCCATGCGCCGATGGTCGGCGGGGTGCTGCGAACAAACCAGACGAACTAGTTCTTTAAATTCGTTCGCAGGCTGCTAGCTCTTATTCAGCAACGACAAGAACAATCAATTTAATAGCAAAACCAAAATGAAAATTTTGAGGAAGGGTGTTTTTGCACTTTCGATTGAAACTTCATTCGTCACTCAACGACGCCACCAACTCAACGAAAGGAACCATCATGACAAAGCAGGCTCCCCCTCGCAGCCGCACGCCAGTGACTGCAGAGGCAGTTAAACGTGTTCAACAGGCTATCGCTGCACAGAACGACGGTCAAACACCGAAAGGATCTCTCGCAGCCAAGCTGCAGAGCGTTCACGACCGTCAAAAAGCCACTAACTGATCAAACACATCACAGGAGTAAACCATGAGCCGTCAATCTGACCTGGACAATCATTCCAACCAATGCAACCCCAATAACGACGAGTACTGGCACTCACGCGGTGATGATGAGCGCCCCGACGATTGGGAAGACCGGATTGCTGATGACGAAGATTAATTAAGCCAAGCAGGCCACTCCAGCGTCTCTTCTGCACGCTGGAGATGGCTGTCCCAACGTTTTCTGTACATATTCCAGTGACGCGGAATTTCGTCATCGAAGTAAACAAAAGACTGAATCTTTTTGTTCTCTCCGCGCTTGATCAGAGTTGCTTGCCACCCAATCGCAAACAACACCAACAAATTCGGCTCTGAGATTTGTTCTAGCGGTTCCTTAGGAGCCATCCAACGAAACATTTCTTCCCACCGCTTTCTAAAGTCATCAAAAGTCAGCAACTTACTGCCATCAAGATAGTTGTAAACGACCTCTTCATCCTCATCCATCCAAGCTGCCAGTTGCTGAACTGCGGGCCTTTGGTCAGGCCAAGCTTTGAAACACTGCCGATAAATCACAGTTGCACTCAATTCAAACAATCTGCGTACAGGCCGACGCAGCAGTTGCTGTTTAGGTTTCAGTTTTTCGCCGAATAGCACCGCTTCTGCAGGCTTCGGTGCCACCAAAGGCAACACAGGCGCATCCACAAAGCCTGAGAAATAGAAGTTCGCCCACTCCAGATCAGCAGCTGCAAAAAATGAGAGCAGCGCGTCCTGCAAGAACTTATCTGCAAGCGGCTGTATTGCATCCCAAGTCGTAGCAATCCTCCATTCCTGCACAACCGCATCAAACTGCTTGCCCCCTAACTCTCCCAGTTCAGACCATTTTTGCTGCTCCAAAAACTGGACCACATGGCCACTAAACAATATGCAGTCATTTGCCTCAAGCGCTGCCTGCAAGCTGTGTAGTAATTCATCCACGGCTAACCCAAATTCAATGCTTAGCGGAAGCTGCAGTCCATCGGGCCTTTGCAGCGCATGAAGCAAACCCGCAAAGCTAGCTTCACGCCCATCACTGCAAACAGGCATGCTCTCCAAAATTTCTCGACCTTCTTCTTCCGACCAGCCCTGCTTTTTTATCTGGCTAAGACCCCATTTTTTTGAATTTTTATGTACTTTCTCCCAGCTTGATGGCCGTAATTTGTCAAAATTTCCTTGAGCAACCCTGCCTGCTGACAGGCCACCCACCTCCCGCATGAAGGTGGTGAAGTTCATCCCTATTGCAGGCAGCATGATGCCCAACGGATACAACTGCATACCTTGTACCCCCTGCTTAATCTGATGATGGGCGCTCAACTTATTGGCGTCAGCCATCACTGATCCAGCCCGTGCTTGCCGCCAAGGTGCCTTAGCAGATCGGCGGTGCGCAACTGTACGTGTGTCATCTTTCGCCCCGGGATACCCAAATCATCAGGCTTAGTCGCCACCTCAATTTCGGCAGACTCCTTGGCCATCATTCCCAGATACGCTGCTCCGATCACGTCCACTGAGTGGCCACCTGGAAATACCAACTGCAAGATACCGCTATCGTCGTCAGGATCAGTCAAATCACCGGTCGGTAAAACTCGCACACCGCTGTACATGTGAGTCAAAGGGCCATCAAAAGGCAGCACTGAATGGAACTGCTCTAGTTGTCGTAAGGCTTTGATGTAACGGGCACTCAGGTTCACTGCATTGGTCATGTCGATTTGCTCAAGATGGGTTGCGAAATCAATCTGCTCACGAATCCACGCTGCGTTACCCAGCTTCTCCAGCTTGGCACGTTGCTCATCGGTCAGCAGTAGCTTGTATGCCTTGGCACCATCGGGAGAAATGGGCTTGCGCCCCTGCCCTCGACCAGCACCTCCGCGTGATGAAGTGTCGTCATTCATACTTTTCATTTTCATGATTTATGACCCAATCTATCAAACTACAGCCAACAAACAACACAAAGAAAAATTTTGTTTACTGACCCAATAAATCAAAACAATGAAAACAAAAAGCCCCTGCCAGCCAACGCCAGCAGGGGCTTTTTTAATGCTCACAAAATTCAAACCAAATCACCCACAAGCGCTTATCCATAAAGCGCTAGCAGCTATCAAATCAGTCAATCTTCATTGCCTGTATGGTGATTTGCCCACCACCAGTAGAAGCGTCCGCTTTGGCTTTTTTGCGCTCGCGGAACTGGGCGCGTTGGGTGAGTTGCTGGGTGCAGGCAGTGGCAAGGGCGGCAAGCTGCGCGTCGGAGGGGGCTACGTCGTGGTTGATGATGTGCTGGGTCAGCTCGGCAATGGATGCCACCATTTGCCCGTCAGCCAGCGTTTGCACGTGGGGCAAGCTGGGCTGGCCGCTGTTGTCGTAGGCGAAGCCGAGCATGTAGCGCGCGCGGCGCCAGTCGCTGTTGCGGCCGGAGGCAATGGCCTCAAACACCGTCTGCGTGACTTGCGCGGCGGCCTGCGCGGCCAGGGTGTGGGCGAGCTGGATGCGAGCGGGGTCGTAGGCGGGCTTTTGCAGCTCGGCCTCCATGCGGTTGAAGGCGGCGATGTAGGCCTGCTTCCAGCGCAGCGCCTCTTTGCCGGTGAAGCCCATGGCGAGGAGCATGAAGCCTTCTCGGGTCATGCGGTAGGCAGTGCCACTTTGTACACCCTTGCCGTTGGTGAAGTCCATGTTTACCTCCTCAAAATTGAGGAGGTAATTCTCAGATGCACCTTCACGAAGCAAAACACGGATAGCTCGCAGCACGTTGTCATGGCGCTTGCCAAAGAACTGTGCAACTTGAACGCTAGTGGTGGTGACTGTGCCGTCGTGAATAGAAAGCTCGGGGTGAGCAGAGACAGCGGATGCAGAAGAACCGAGAGTGATGTCAGCCATGGTGAGGCTCCTACTGAACAGGGTTTTGAACCCATCACCCAAGCCGCCAAGCAGAGGTGGTGGACCGTGCAGGGTTGGCGGACCGGCAGTAGGACCGGCACACCCTTGCGGGTGTCCCCACACGGCCCACCGTAAAGCGGAGCCATGCGCACGCACGCAGACATGCTTAAGAAAGCAAAAAGCCGCAAACCATCTTGTATGGCGCGGCTGCTGCGCCTGTTGTTCTAGGCTGCCAAGCCCAGTTCACGCTTACGGGCGTGATGGATGAATCATACCGCAGTTGATCCAAACAGAAAAGCACATATCGAATTCGCCCATCCTTTAATCAAAGATTTATCTGAATAAATTAAAACACCTAAAGAATAAAGGCTAAAAAATAATAATATAAAATATTTCCAACATTTGTTATATTTACCCATATATTCTTCTAAATATTTAATATTTTTCTTTTTAACTTCTGATGTGGCTTCAGTTATTTCAGAAGGCAATAATATATTTTTATAACTGGATAAAATAATACTCTCTATATTTTCACTAGCATATTCAAATCTACTTTTTGCATCTTTAATACTGTAGTAAATCCATAACCAAGTACAAACAGAAATTATAAAAACAATAATCAAATATGAAGCAGAAAATATTTTCTCGGCTTTTTCTAAGTCTTTAAATGCATTAATTAAAACAACAGTAAGCAAAAATGTAACAAGCACGCCTATTGCGGTACGAATAGACCCTACTACTCCTTCTACAATTTCTTGTGTTTTTTCTACTGAAGCGGTTAAAACATCCGCAATTTTGCTTTTTGCTTCCAAATATACTTCAACGTTTTCTTGCAGATAAACTTTATAATTTGACTTTACGGCTTGCCAAAGAATATCATCAACTACAATATCTTCATTTTCCGAAGCATGCAACGAAATTAAGTTTCTAACTAATCCGATTTTTTCAACAGAATTACCCGCATCACTTTGATAAATCCAGTCATAGATTTTATATAAAATTTGTAAAGAAACTCTCTCTCCAGAATAAGAACAGGCATCAAAATCTAAAGCTTTGTACCCATGTATTTTTGTTAAAAAAGAATATTTATTATCATTTATCTTTTTTATTTCCGACTGATTTGAAACAAATGCGAAAGAGAGAATAAAAAAAGCTTTGTCAAAAAAGTTCTTAATATTTAAAAATTCTGTTTCACCTTCTGCGTAGAAATCAGCAGGCAATAATTTTGCAGCGTAATCTTCATAACCCAAAAAAGAAGATGCATCTTTAAATTTTGAAATTATTTTCAATCTTTTTCTATGATCTACATGAATAGGTGCTGCATTAGAGGGGGCAAAGAATATAGTTTTACTTCCAAATTGATTAATTGGCGAAAACACAACAAAATGAATACCCTCCTTAAATTTCATAGATAGCTCTCGAATCAAATTGAGAGTATCTCTTTCCAAGAAATATTCATTTACTTCTTCAATAAAATAAACGGACAAAAAACCATGAACGCATTTTTTATCAACGGCTAACAATACCTCGAAAGGTTCAGCAAGATTGATAGTATTCTGCAGGCAATCCAACAGCTCTGCTTGACTTGAAGCATCAGCCGTTAGAAACACTTTGCCGTCATCAACGCCTTTGGTAATTTCCAGACTAAAGGAATCCCTTGATGGAATTTTAGAAAGCTCGGTAAAAAGATCTGCAAATAAATAATTACTTCTATCAGAAGAGGAAAAAGCAATACGAATTTTCAACGCAGAAATCTTCTCATCAATTTTAAATTGATGAGAAGATTTGTATTTATCAACCCAAGCCTTCAAATTAACATCATTCATGATGGCTTATAAAAATGCTCATAGCCTTCTTCCGATTTAACAACAACGACCTTATCGCCGTTCTCATCGATTTTAGCCCAAATAAAATTATTTAAACCATCAATCTCTTCAGGATAACTAAGAAAAATATTACGCCCCATCTCAACTTTTCTCTGCCTATATTGAACAGCACCTGGAGATCCTTGAAACTGCAAATCAAAACCATCTTTAGGATCAGCAGGAGCCTTCTTTAAGGCAGAAATAATTTCCGGTATCTTAGCATTAAATTTAGCATCTTCAAATACTGCTGTACTCAACAAGTTATCTACAAGGTCATTATAGTTAATTTGTTTATTTTGCTTCAGAGCAACAATCGCAGCATTCCGAATTTGCGTGTACTCTTCTGGATGAGCCTTTTTGACTTTTGCATCCAAAATTCGCATAATTGCTTTAGCAGCTCTTTGAGTATTTAACTCATCATTACGCAAAACTTCTAGCTCAAGAAATTTATCCCACCAATACACTGAAGGTTCAGTATTTTTATCATAAACATAAATCTCTTCAAAATCAGAGTCGGAATAAATTACGCGACAAGCCTTATACACTTTAGAAGTTTCCGGAAGTCCTGATTTTTTCTTGAAATCATTTTCATCGAGGAAAATTTTATGCTCTATTTTTACGCCTAAATAACAAGTCCGCTCGTCCACTACATACAAGAATTGCAAATAGCTTCCTTTGTTTACAATGCTATCTCTTTTCCTTCTAGCATTAAGATTCTTATAATCTTGCTCAACACGCATTTCTTCATGCAGAAGCTTTTGAGCTAGACCTTTCGATTTAAATTTACATAAATCATCTTTAACAACAAAATCTTGTAATGCAACTGCAAATTCAGTAGTTGGGCGTTTTACTTTATATGATCTTTTATGCTCTTGAGAGTCAATTTCTTTTAATAAATTTCTCAAATATCCATTAAGATCAGTCAACTCACCAGTGATTTCAATATTTCTCGCCTCACCAGCAGATGCATCTATTTGGTAGAGGGAAAGTGATTTGATTTTTATCTCTTTAACATCAGGATTGGCTTCAGCAACTGCATCTACCAATGCATCACCAGCATTCGGAAGATTCGCAGGTGCTAACGCTGGGTGCTCAGTCATCACGCTCTCTTTAATATCTTCAGAACTAACCATGTCGGAATCCTTTAGTTAAGTCGCATCGACTGTAACAAAAGATTGCAAGTGCAGATATCTCACAGCTAAGACGTACTTGCTTCCCAACAACAATGGTCAAGCACCCATCCCAGCCTCCAACAACTTCTGCACCCACCGCACGCTCACCCCATACTCACGCGCCAAGGCGCGGGTGTTGCGGCCATTGAACTTGGCGCGCACTTCTTGCGCCAAGCGTTCACGCTGTAGCACACGGGCGTTGCGCACATAAACGGAAGTACCACCCAGGCGCTGCACCACGCGGTTGACCAGTGCCTCCGTCAAATCCTCCATCCGCTCCACGCCGTGGCGCATGGCGGCTGCGGCCAGCTCTTCACGCAGCACGGCGATGGGGTCTAGCTTGTGGCTGGAGCTGCTGGAAATCGAAGGGGTGGATGCTTGGTTTTGGGGGTTGGGCATGTGTGTTGCTGGGTTCATTGTTTTGATAGCTGGTTGTGCAGGTGTGGCGGTCATTGCAGGCTGATTGGGGCAAAGAGGTTGTCATCTACCCTGTGCACTGGTTTGACCATGGGTGTGCTCACAGGGGCGGGGCTGGCGGGCGCAGCGCTTTCTGCCACGGGTGGGTTGAAGAGGTCTTGCGCGGGCTGAATGGCTTGCTCTAGCTGGCGCCATTTGGATTCAGGCCCTTTGTGGATGCCGTGGGCCATGGCAGCGTGCATGGCGTAGTTGCGGCCGTCCAGCACTTCGTTGCGGGCGCGGCGCTTGATCCATTTCAGAATGTCTTTGCCGTTGACGCGTTTGAGCACGCGGTGCTCTGCGGTGAGTTGCTCAAACCATTCACGCGGCAGCTGGTTGCTGAAGTGCAGGTAGCCGAGGCCGGGTTCTTTGATGGAGAGCTGGCCCAGCAGCAGGTCTTTGGCGTTGTCTACGCCCCACAGCTTGATGCCGCGTGAGATTTTGCGGCCCCGGTAGTTAACTTCTTGCATGGTGGCCGCGCCCACAATGGGTATGCCGGGCTTGCCTTTGATGGCGCGCAGGTTGGGCAGTGATGACTGCGCTTTGCTGACCCAGTTGTAGACGGCCTGCGTCTGGTCGCTACTGTCAATGCTGATGGCAGTCAGCCCCATGGTGATGCCGTTCCAGCAGTGGGGGTAGCGGCGTTGCAGGTAGTCGTGCACGGGTTCCCAGTCGGCATCGTTGGTGGGGTTGCCTTCAATGATGTGGTGGTCTACCACCCAGCTTTCCAGCCCACGGCCAAAGGCCCAGATGTTGATGTCCCACCAGGTGTGCTGCACGTCTACCCCGGCAAATAGCATGAGGCCGCCAACGGGCACGGTGTGCAGGGCGTAGGGTTCTGCCCGCGCTTGCAGCACGTGCTGGTCTGCGCCCTCGCCTTTGAGCTCCCAGGCCTCGCCCAGCGTTTCGTTGGTGAAGGTGGTCATGGGCCCGGCGTCGCCTTCTGCCAAGGCGCGGCTGGCTTTTTCATATTCATCCACGATGGATGACCATGGCCGCTGGGGGCTGTACGCAGCCCATACGTGTACGCCCAGCGTGCGCGGTGGTGCGCAGGGCTGTTTGCGGCGGCGGTGCGCAATGTTGTAGCAGACGAAGGCTGTGATCATTTTGGAGTAGCCCACGCGTTTGGACTTTTTGACGGCCAGCTCTTCAATGCGGTCGTCGCTCATGAAGTCCAGAATGCCCACCTGAAACGGCCACGCCATCCGCACCGACCTGATGGTGCCCGACACCACGCTGGCCAACTTTGCCGCCGCCTGCACACAGCGCATGGCCGAACGCGCCGAATCCCAAGCACGCCGCAGCGCGCAGCAAGCCACCCCGCAGGGGCAGACGCAAAGCAAGTTGCAGCTGCGATAAATGCAAATTAAGTATCTACTAGCGCTTACTGCATAAGCGATAGAGCCACTTTTCACCTTGAAACCAGCCCACCCGGTGCATGCCGTGTGGGCTGGCTCACAGGTATATGCTTGCTTGATGCGCAGACTTCGTCACCTTACCAATCGCCATCGATCGCGTTCAACCAATGTGGCTCTGGGTTGGGTTCTTGCCTTTAACGCAGGAGCAGTCAATGCCGGGGGCTTTTTGGTGCTTGGCATGTACACATCGCACATGACAGGCTTTGCCTCTCAGCTGGCAGATGGTTTGGTGATGGAAAACGGCAAGCTGCTTTTGAATGCGCTGGGGGCCATTCTTGCTTTTATGACTGGGGCCGCTGTGTGCGCCGCGCTGGTGAACTGGGGCAGGCAACGACGTTTGTACAGCGTGTATGCCCTGCCACTAATGCTTGAAGCGTTGATGCTTTTTCCCTTTGGGTTGATGGGCGCAGTCACGCTGACATGGAGCACACCTTTTGCAGTGCCACTGACGGTGTTGCTGCTGTCTTTCATGATGGGGCTGCAGAACGCTGTGGGCTCTAAAACCTCTGGTGGCAGCACACGTACCACGCACATGACTGGTAATTTCACAGACTTGGGGATGGAGATTGGCAAGATGCTTTTCTGGCGGCGCCATGCCCAGACCAATGTGCAGGAAGCCGTGCCGGTGGTGCACGATTGGACGCGTATGCGCACTTCTGCCGGGTTGATTGCCATGTTTGTGCTTGGCGGCATTACCGGTGCATTGGGGTTTAAGTACATCGGCTTTTTCTGCGTGGTGCCGCTGGCGGCGTTGCTGCTTACCCTTTCGGTGCCACCTTTCCTGCGCGATGCGGCACACAACAGTGAGGTGCTGGCATTTTTTGCAAAAAAGCTCTGATGGGAATTTTTGCGCCCATCACGATGCCCCCGCTAAGAGCATGTATCGCAACGGCGTTTATGCCGCCACTGACACACGCACTGGCTGCAGGCAATTACAGCGAGCGGTAGGCACTGCACCGAGCCACTAAACTCAATACAAAGCCCACCTAACGTGGGCTTTTTCTATGGAGCCAACAGCATGAGCACCACCAGAGCGCAAGCGCCCGCGGAAACGAACGCTAGGCCGGGTTGGTCAGGCTACCAAGGCACAAAAGAGATCAAAAGAATGACAACGATGAGCGCAACAGCAATCTGCACAGTGCGATTAGTTGCAAAACGGTTTTTGGAGGATGAGGTAGGGACTTGCCCTGCTGAATTTGGAGGTGGTTTAGGCATGGATTGAAGTTAAGCCCACGTTTTGCCCGGCCGCGTCAGACAAACCACCGTTTGTCGTGTCCGCTTATCTCTACCCAGCCTGCCGAGCACTGCCCCACAGTCAGTTTTAGCGCACCCCCATTCAATCGTTAATCATGCATCCAGAGTTACCCGTATGCCCCGTGAATGAAGGCTCACTTACATTGCTCTGGAACCTAGGAGGAGAAACCTTATGGCGCTCAAATACAAGCCAGCCGCAGTCATGCTGATTGGTCTTTCGATTTTGGCTTTCTCAGCAGCTGCACAGAATCGCCAGAGCGTGTCTTTCACTGCCGGCACCCAGATTGAGGGGGACACGCCGGTGAACGCAGACCTCACGCTGCCAACCAACGCGGAAGGCACGAAAATTCCGGCAGTTGTGGTGATTCACAGTTCTGGAGGCTATGAAGACACCACACGGCAGGCCTATGTACAGGCACTCAATAAGGCCGGCGTGGCGACCCTGGAACTCAATCTATTCTCTCGAGGGAACCGGCCCAAAACATCGCGAATGAACTTGGCCCATACCTTTGGCGCACTCAACTACTTGGCACAAGACTCACGCATTGATCCTAGCCGCATCGGTATTTTGGGCTTCTCACATGGTGGCTTGCTGGCCATGTTCGCATCGTCCAAAGAGATCAATGAAACCTACACCGGCGGCAAGCAGAAATTTGCTGCCCACTTAGCGCTTTATCCAGTCTGCTGGGCGCATCTGGCTTCAATCGAGGGTAAGAATCCGATTTATCCAAAGAGCGTTTACAGCGCTTTGACAGGTGCCCCGGTGCATATTCTTGCTGGAGAAAAGGATGCCTACGATGCACCAGATTCGTGCCAGAAGTTCATTGATGCTTTGCCTGAAGGTGCACGCTCTCAGGTAACGCTCACCATGTATCCCAAGGCTACCCATGGCTGGGATACCACAGAAGATAAAAACTACTACGACCCAGCCGCCAACCAAGGGCGTGGAGCACATGTGCAGCACTGGCGCACTTCCGCCATCGCCGCACAGTCGCTGGAGTTTTCGCAGCAATTTTTCAATAGCGCCTTCACAGGGAAGTAGCTTCCCATCTGGCAAAGCACATCGCTTTCACCCGATCTTGAGTCCCGCCAAAGAGCGGGATTCTTTGTTTTGGAAACGCATGTGTGCTGACAGCAAACAGATGTGAACGCACCCAGCGCGACCGCCGCGCACCCATCCCTGAATTTGATGAACCACCGCCCCGCTAAGTCGGGGCTTTTTTATTGGAGCCATCCATGAAACGTCTAGAAAGTGCACCGACCAACGACAGCCCTCACGTGCATTACTCAATTGAGCCGGAGTGGGTTCTGGCCTCCAAGTACCAGGAGCTGACAGGTACAACGCCCAACGCCGTTCACCAGCGGCGCAAAGAAGGTGTGTGGCTTGATGGAACGCACTGCGTAGTGATTGCAAGACGCCTGTATGTGAATGTTAAGGAAGCAGACAAATGGCTAAAAAGCCAAATCTCGCAACGCCAACGGGCGTATTGATTCGCCACATGGCATCTGTGCCGCGCATTAAGGTGGCATTTACCTGGGAGGGCAAGCAGTGCCGTGAGCTACTGCCACCCTGCCCAATCAATAAGTCTTCAATCCAGTACGCAGCCAACTTGCGTGGGGAAATACTGCGGCGCATAGCTGACGGGAAGTTCAGTTACCGGGAGTACTTTCCAGATAGCCCCAAAGCAAAAAGGAAAACTATCAACTCCAGCAGCATGGAGGATCTGCTCTGGAAGCAGCTGCAGCTCTACCAAAAGCAGGTTGAGAACGACAAGGTGTCCCCATCCACCTTTGCGGGCTACAAAAAAAGCATCACCGGAGAGCGCATGCGGCGCTGGCATGGGATGGAGCTGCATGAGGTTACACTTGGCTTGCTGCACGACTGGATCAGCACAATGGATTGCACGGCCAAAGCAATTCGCAACATGCTGACTCCGCTGCGCTCTGTTTTCGAGGACGCGCTGAATGACGGGCTCATTGCCATCAATCCGTTCAATCAGATCGCCTTGGCCAAGCTGATTCGTCAAAACAGCAAATCAAGTGACTATGTGATCGAACCATTTACCCAGACCGAACGCGAAACCATATTGACCGCCTGCCGGGATGATGAGCGGCCAATGTTCCAGTTCTGGTTTAACTCTGGGCTGCGTCCGGGCGAGCTACAGGCACTTGAGTGGAAGCACATTGATTTTGAAAAAGCGACCGCACGAATTGAACAAAATCAGGTGGTGGGCGTCGTCAAAGCCCCTAAAACTGCTGCTGGGGTGCGCTCTGTTGACCTGAATGCAGCAGCCATCGAAGCGCTCGAAGCCCAAGTCTCAATCAGCCATGAGCAAGCGCATCGCGTTTTCCTCAATCCTCAAACGCGCGCACCTTGGGCAACTGACGCGCAAATCCGCAAGAATGCTTGGCTGCCAATCATGGATCGGGCGGGGATCAAGTACCGGAATCCTTATCAAATCCGGCACACCTTTGCGTCCACCCTACTAACTGCTGGCGCCAATCCTTGGTACGTGGCCAGCCAACTTGGACATGAAGATGTAGAGATGGTCTTCAGAACCTATGGCAAGTTCATCCGCGAAGACTTCCAAAAGCCTAAGCCAACGCTGCAGACCGCAAAGTGATCCGTGTGATTTCACGTGTGATTCCCGTGTGAAATTGGTGTGAATGCAGCACCATAAAGCACAAAGAAACGGGCAAAAAATAACGCCACACGGTGATTTCTCACTGTGTGGCGTTGTTGTGGGCTGGCGTCAATCGAATCTTCCTTCTATAACCCCATTGAATAAAGAATTTAATTTCTTAAAAATTACCTTATACCCCCGTTTGTACCCCCGCTTCACGATTGATACCCACGCCAGAAGAACCGCGACGACAAGTTGCCTAGCGACGTTTGGCTTTGAAGGCAGCACTGTGTTTGCGTCTTGATTTGATGGCCATAGATTTCTCTAGATTCGGCCTGCTGTCAGGCCATTTTTACGGGGAGAAATCTCGCTTAGCCAACTGTTCAAAAAACCGGAGCCACTCCTAACAAACATGGCAACCTGCGCCGGAGTAGTGAACCCACTAGGCTTGCTCCCGCCCTACTCTCTCGATATTGATTGCTCAGACAACTGTAGCCCGGGGGGACTCTTGAGCAGTGCCGGGCCTCCACACCACGTACAACTCCTGGACCAACTCCTGGCCTACCTCGTATGCGAAGAAACGCGTTGAGACCTTGTGTGGCCGATCCTGGAGCGAAAGACCCATCGGTGCGCTGAACAAAGCCGGTGCAACACGGGCCCGTTGTACATACCGCGCCTTCAAATACTTCTCAACCGGCACCCGATTGGACATCAAGTGCATCCCGCCTGGTGCAGGAAACGCCACACACGCCAGCCTATTTTCTTCAGCGATCTGCTCGGCTACCGCGAAAAAACTATCTACGATGGATTCCGGAGCACAACTGGCGAGCATCTCGTCTGTAGGGTTGATCGCGCGGATGACCAGACTGGCCCGTGTGCGGTCGATCTCTGGGATGGGCTGGACATAGAGCAACGCCATCCCTGCCATACGACGCCCGATAGGGTCGAACACCACCAGATGAGCCAGGCGCTCCTCAAGCCACATCTGGACGTTGTCCGCTGTGCACAGCTGGACCGCCGCGCGAGCAAAGAAGGCAGCAGGGGCCTTGGACACCCGGGCCACTAGGTCCTGCCCGGCCAACGACTTTTGAGCGGCCTGCTGATAGCGTCGTAGTTGCCGCCGTGCCCAAGCAGCATACATAGGCAGGACTTTACCCCGTGCATGCAGCAGCGTGGTGCGCAGTTGGGCCAATCCTGACTCCAGCACAGAGACAGGCCCCAGGCGCGATGCCCAATCGGCGGCGTCCTCCTCAGTCAACTGTGAAAGATAGGTTTCAGTCCTTGCATCTAGCGCATCCGACAACACCACTTCGAATAACTCGGCCAGCGCACTGATGCGCTGATAACCTTCTTGACTGTCTTCGTCCATGCGTGCCAGAGCCTCGAAGCCTCCAGACAACCACGCCCGGACTCCCTCGTGGTCCGCAGCAATAACCAAGAGACTGCCAAGATGCAATGCCAGCGTGGACAGATCCGAGCTATTCACGCCAGGACGAAGCTGCTTGGGGCTCAACCCCATGCAGGCAATGAACATGGTCTGGTACACGCTATGACTAAAACGTTCAGCAAACTGGGCCGCCACCAGCAGGGGACCAAAACCGGAGCGGTCCAGCGGTCGGCCTAACTCCCAGCGCGCGGACTGCCAGGTCATGGGATATTGAGAGCGCAGTTGCAGGGCCTGCCAGTCCGAAACACGACCCTGCACTTTGCTCCAACGGGCCTGCACCATCTGTACCGGCGTGCGATACACCAGCGATACTGCCTCCGCCTCCAGCGGCGCCAACTCTGGGGTACAGGGCCCACCGCCAGCCAACAGATCGTCCAGCAATGGCGTCAACCGTGCGAGGCTACGCTTGAATTCATCACTATCTTCTTCCGACGCTCGAAGCAGCGACGGGAGCAGTGCACCGCCCGTTGCTGCCAGCACCCTGGGCAGGCCTGGCAACAGTTGCGCGCGCGTTTGCTGCTCCTGTGCGGACCATGCCTGCCAATAGGCCTCGCGCTGCGCTTCATCTGACGGCCACGGCAGAGGACCCAACGCCAGCTCGACGCGCTCCGTGACCACCATAGCCACAACTGCCTGGTTGCCCGCCAAGTGGTTGAACTGCTTGCGCGCGAACGCATCGTCCAACAGAACCCGGTCAACGGCATCGTAATGCCGCACGCTGCGATATCCATCCAACCCACGTGCCTTGTTGAAGTACCAATCACGCAGTGCCGGCACGGTTCGCAAGCAACGGACCTCTACGAGGTGGCGCAGAAACGGCTCGCCCAAATGCAACAACTTAAGGGCACGGCGCAGTGTCTGTAGATCCTCTATCTCACAGGCGTCCACCAGGTACTGGTAGGCCTCGAAACAGCCGGTAGTGGATGCGTCTAGTACCCACGCGACTACCTGCTCCACTGGAAAGCCCCTCCCGCGCGCGCCCATCAACTTCAACAGACGATCCAATTCGCCTGGCTGCACTTTGCCGAAGCATTGCTGAAACTCAAGGACTGCGTAAGCGTCTCCCCAGCCATGGGCCATAAGCACACATAGGAATGGCGCAACGCCGTTGGGAGCTCGAAGGAAATGCCGACACTGTGCCAGTTGCTCAACATCCAGCCCATGCGGCGGTGCAGCCAGAGCGCGAAGACTGCCGAGTGTCAGTTGGGGATCGAATCGCTCGTCTTTCAGGGCACTAATCAACTCCTGGCAACCCGACAGAGCCGCCAAGTCCGCCCCCATCGCGCGCAACTCCTGAGCCAACGCCTGCGGCAGCAATCCATGACAGTCGAGTAAATGCCGGAACTGCGCTACTGACTGGGCGGTTGTGGCTCCTATGGCCTCCACCACATACCTCCAGGTAGTGAGTGGCGCTAGCCACAGCGGTTCGCCGACCTGCTCTAGCAGGTCAGGTATGCCGTCCACCCGCGCCTCCTGAAGGTAGGTCAGGTTGTCGGACAAACGCTGGGCATTCAGCCGATGCATGGGATGGCGCAAGACTCCCGCAACATGCTGACGGGCCATGCCGTGGGCAAGCAAGCCACGCACGGTGTTGCGCAGTTCAAGCAGTTCACTCGCCTGCAGCGACGCTCCGGACCCCCAGCTACGGGGCTGCCCCGCCCATTCCAACTCTTCCACCGTACTGATTACGCCTTCCTCGGACAGAATCAGCAGCAGCGCGGCGTCATGTCGCCGCGCGCCGCGCATGAAAACCTCCCTCAGCTCACTCGCATGTCGCATCCCCAACCGGAGAGCAAGGCGCAGCAGTTGCAGCTCTCGACACTGAAACGCCTCCAGATCCTCACGCGTGCGGATAGCCTCAAAATGGACAAGCCCGAAATCCAGTCCCTCCTCGTAATACAGAGCAGAGCCTGGTAGGGTACGACTGATGAAGTGTTCAAACAGGAAATGGCGTCCCTCAAAGCTCCCAGCCTGTCGTAGCAATCGATGCGCACGTAGCCCCATCCACGGGGTTGGCAACCAAAAACAGACCCACTGACAAACGATCCTCCAAACAGAGGGAGTCAAGGACAGTGCAGGACTGATACGCAATGCCCGCCGTACCAAGGCCTCGCTCTGCGGGGATACGGCAAGGAGGTGGGGCGCCTGCTCCGCCACCCACCTGCGAAACGCGGCAATGCGGTCTCTCCCCAGGGCCAACTGCCCTGTCTTCTGCACGCCAGACGGAGTCCAACGTGTCTCCTGGCTGTTGTCATTTGGACGCTGCTCTACAAATTCAGCGCGAAATAATCTGTAGTGCTCGACTACAAAACCCCTCATCCACGTCACCTCTATAGACCCGTATCGGGTCCTCTATAAGTTGCTCTCCATCGATCGTATGAATTGCTCCTCGCACTCTGCATCGCCCCTTGCGCATAGTAAGCGGTGGATATCGTAGCACTAAGTAATCAGGTATCCCAAATGGACGAGGCGGGTACATCCGATGAGAACAAGCCAGCCGGCTGACACGGCTGAGTTATTGATAGTCCGTACGGTCGGTGCTGCTCCGGTGAAGCGGAGACCGGGTAGCACACCCGCCACCGATCGCCTACTCTTCTAGAGCAAGGTGCCGTTCAATCTCATAGACGAACGACGACGCGCGCCCCGCCGCGTGGAGGAGGTGAACTTCGGCCTTTGCACGTGTGAGCCCCACGTAGAACAGGCGACGCGCTTCCGCAAGCTGCCCCAGCCCGGCGCCACGGCGCGGCAGGCTGCCAACGTCCATGCCGAACATGAAGACCAAGCCGAACTCTTTGCCTTTCGCACTATGCATCGTGGACAGCGTCAGGCGATCGAGATGCTCACCATTGCCGGCCAATTGACTCAGGACCATGTTGTCGTGGCTCCCACCGGGCTCAACCCGGTCCGCGAAGGCAGCAAGTGTCTCCATTTCGTCGCGCAGCACAGTACACCCCGACCCGAGCGGCTCGATCACCTGCGTCTGCAGACCTTGGAGCCACGCTCCGAGGTTCATAGCGGCATCCCTGCTCTCCCAGAGCGTGGCCAGCAGTCGGCGGTGGAAATCGACTAGGTCGTCATCGCGGAGCAGTACCTGCGAAAACAGGCGCCTACCCTCTGCCACGAGATGCGTGAAGCGTGGATCACCTGTTCGCCATCCTCCACAACACCAGCGAGCACAGGTCTCCAGCCACTGCATGAGGCGGCTGGCACGAGGGTATAAGGCATTGACGTCGGTCCGCACAAATGCCACTCCGGCTGCCTGCGCTGCCCTGGCAACCGCATCGCCTATCCATGCCGCAGGGTAGAGCACGGCAACATCGCACAAGCCATACTTTGGATGACGGGCCAGCGCCTGGGGAAGCAGATCTGCGAATATGCGCCCTGCCTGCTGATCGGCAAGGCCCGCCATTGAATGGATGAATACCGCTCCTTGCGCTTGCACATCCGCAGCCTCGTAGTCTCTCGCCTCGCCGAGCGCGGCCCGTGAGGCCGCCACGATTCGATTGCCGCTGCGATAGTTCAGCCGCAGCCGAACCGTCTGCACATCCTCGCGCTCGGCCAATTGGCGCAACAAGTCGGGCCGGGCTCCGTTGAATCCGTAGATCGACTGATCCGCATCGCCCACAGCAAACAGCCGCATGCCTGTGCTGAAGCACAAGCCTATCACCATCCGGTGCAGCGCCCACCCCAAATCCTGGTACTCGTCTACCACGAGAACTGGATACTTCGCGAGCAAGGCGCGCCGCAGCCATGGATTGGCGCGCAACGCGCGCACCGCCAGTAGCGGCATGTCGTCGAAGTCAATTAGACCGCGCTGACGCAGTTCGGCTTCGTAGTCCGCGGCTAGGCGGGCAAGCCGCGGGTTAGTGTCGCGCCACTGCGCGCTGTCGCGGTTCAGATACGTACGACGATATTCGGCGACCTGAAACACCCACTCCTGAGGATTCGCAGGCGGGTCGACTGTGCGCGCCAGCGCCGCCACAAGAGCAGCTTGGCACTCAGCGCGTGTGGCCACTCCGAAGCCCTCGGGCAGACCCAGGCCAGCGACCTTGGCGTAGGGCAAGACAATCTGCGTGAGCGAGAACGAATGAACCGTACCGACGAACACCCGTCCGGCCGCCTGAACACCCAAGGCTGCGAGCCGGTCCTCCAGCTCACGCGCACATTCGTTGTTATAGGTGATGCAGGCCACGCCTCGCGGCGCTTGAACGTCTTCCGATAGCAAGCGGGCCATCTTGGCGGTGAGCGTCTTGGTTTTCCCGCTCCCAGGGCCTGCTAGCACAACGCAATGGCCACGCGACTCATAGGCTTCCCATTGGGCTGGGTTGCCCTTCAGTTGAGCTGCAGCGCGCAGATAGGCCGCTCGATCAGACACGCTGCACCACGTACGCAATGGCGTCTACGATGTAAGCTGGAGGCTCGAGTCCCTCGACCCTGGATGCTAGGCGCTGCGCGAACCTGCCCTTGCCGATAGCTTCAATGATCTTAAGGTAGTCCTCCGCATTGAGTGTGTCCGGATCTTCCTCCCACTCATCCACCCATGCCTGCCGTTCTTCGCTGAGTTTGTGCTCCCTCAGGGTCTCGATGATCGGTTCAATGAAATCGCCGCCGAACAGGTCTACTTCAAGTGTATCTTCGTTGGTGAACACGCCGTACGCCGAACACCGGACACCGAACCGGTGCCCGTCCACTATGGCCCGCAGCTCGACCATTAGCGCCACCGGGATAGAGCCTGTGCGCTGCCGCTCGATAGCTTGAACGAGATTGAGACTTCGGTTGCGGCCCAACGGTTGGCGCCCGCCACGAGGATCCCAGTCGGTCAGGATCGCGAAGGGAATTCCCAGCGCCGTCAGGAATTTCGCATAGGGCTTGAAGTTAGTCCCCGCTACAGAGCACACGGTGATGCCCAGATGATCGAAGTCGTGCCCCATCGAAGCCGCAAACACAGGCAGCAGGAACTTCTCCGCATCTCCTTCGACAAGGATGATGCCTCTTGCGAACAGCATCTCCGCACGCGTCACATCCAAGTATCGAGCTAGGTCCTCTTCTTCCTCTTCGGAAAGGTCAATCACCGCAGCCGAGCTTGCGACGGAACCGTTGTTGGCCCCCCCCCGTAGCAGGACCAGCGAACGAAGCGGCGCCACACTCGCAATGTGCGGTGAGTGGGTGGTCAGCAACAATGACAGCGGCCTGCCCCCTTCCTCGCCCGCGAGTCCTTCAAACAAATTCCGATAGACAGAGCGCTGCAAGTGCGGATGAAGATGGGCTTCGGGCTCCTCGATCGACAACAACGAGTGATCGCGACGGTTCTCGTCCATCAACTGCCTCAGCTCCAACGCCTTCAGGGTGAGGAAGGCCACATTAGCCGAGCCGAGGCTCGCTTCGCTGATAGTGCGCAGCCCGTCGTCGATCAGGAGGCGAAGGTTGCGCAGCAGCCGCCGTACATCTGTCGTGCCGAAGCCCAAGCTCGGCTGAATGTCCTGCTTGGGGCCGCTCATCGAGGCGAACAGCTCACGCAGTGATTGCTCAAGACCGCGCACGGACGGGAACTGCGCAAGCTCACTTGTTGCGGCATGCACGGCGTCGCGCACTCCGTTGAGGTCCTCCACCGGCACGCTGGCAAATGCACGCTCAAGCAATGGACGTAAGGGCGATCGACGCCACACAGCCAAGTCGCCTTCCGCATCGCGAAGTGCAGGCAGCACATCCATCGCGATACGCCGGCGCAACTGGTGCCCGAAACGCTTCGTCTCAGACTCCCCGCCGTAGCACAGGAATTCGTAATCTTCGTCGGACTGAGGAAAACCGTACAGACCCGGGATCGGGCGAAGCTCGTAGCTGAGCCGCACAGTGTCGGGGTCATCGTTGAGCCGAAAATCAGTGAGTTGCGCCAGCAGGTCCATGTCGCCCTCGAATTCCTGCAGCTCGACGAACACGGTGATCTTCTCGCCTTCAAGCGGCTCGCCCAAGCCATCCCAGAAATCGCCTTGGCCAAGCTGTCGCGCGCTGTCGGGCAGGCTGGGATCGAAGATGAGACGCAACGCGTAAAGCAAATTGCTCTTGCCGACACGGTTCTCTCCGACGATGACGACATTGCCATCCAGCGCAACGTCGATTTCATGGAAATTTCGAAAATTGCTGATGTAGATACGCGTGAGCTTCATGCCTCTCGACCTTTCGTTGTCGTTTTGTCTTGCCTAGCTGCCCTCGCCGTCATCCCCGCGCGTAAAAACTCTAAGCCGCACCCAGGGATTCGCCGGGAGAGGTCGCGACACAGTACACCGTTCAGGCCTCCCCCCCGAACTCTACTGGAGATGAACCATCCGCAGATGAGTGTTGACTTCCCGCCCCGCAGTTGTATATCAACGCATATTCCGCGAGCGGCAGTAATCGATGCAATGCAGACTATTCTTCGCTCGCTGGTGATCTCCAGATTTTCTCAACCACATATCACCTCATTGAGCATGCCCCCGGGTGTGCTTGGAAACACGTCTTTCCCAACATCAATGAGGTCTTATGTCCACGTCTCTTTCTTCTCCCTGCTGTCCCCTTTGTGATTCGCGGCACATCGCAGCCCATGATTACGGCCGCAAGACCGGAACTGCCCTCGGGGCTACTGCCGGTGCTGCAGGCAGCGCCGCCGCTGCTCTCGGAGGTGCCGAAGCTGGTGCCGCCATCGGCATGATGGCTGGCCCTGTTGGCTCTCTGCTCGGAGGCCTGGCCGGTGCCCTGATGGGCGCTTTGGTCGGTGGTGTCGCTGGCGGTGCGGCCGGCGCATCCATTGGCGAGCGCTTTGACGACACACTGCTCGACAACTATGAGTGCCGTTCCTGCGGCCACACTTTTGGCAATCGGCATCTGGCACACAGCCAGGCCTGAGCCTTTACCGCTTTTCTAAACACATACACAGAAGCCAACAGCCCCTCTCGGGGCTGTTGGCTTCTTTGCGTTCCTGCTTTCCCTCTCTCAAAGGAGTCTTCTCATGGCACATCTCGTAGAAACCATGGCCTATACCGGCCAAACCCCTTGGCATGAACTGGGCCACGCCCTGCCCGCCAAACAAGGCATTGATGTATGGGCGCAAGCCGCGGGCATGGACTGGCGCATCCAGGAAACGCCCGTGCGCTATCTGGCCACCGATGGCGACTCTGGCATCGCAGGTCTGTATGGTGAGCCCAAAGAGTTCCCCGAACAGAAGGTGCTGTACCGCAGTGATACCCATGCCCCGTTGTCGGTGGTAGGCAGCCGCTACCAAGTGGTACAGCCCCGCCAGGTGCTGGAGTTCTACCGGGATCTGACTGAAGTCGCAGGCTACGAACTGGAGACTGCCGGGGTACTCAAGGCCGGGCGCAAATTCTGGGCCCTGGCCCGCACCGGTAAATCGATCGCACTTAAGGGCAAGGATGTGGTCAACGGCTATTTGCTGCTGGCTACCTCCTGCGACGGCACGCTGGCCACGGTGGCCATGCCCACCACGGTGCGTGTGGTCTGCAACAACACGCTGGGTATGGCCTTGCGCGATGGCGTGGATGCCGTCAAGGTCCCACACAGCAGGGCTTTTGATGCCCAGGCCGTCAAACGCCAGTTGGGTGTGGCCGTGGGCCAGTGGGACAGCTTTATGTACCGCATAAAGACGCTGGCCGAGCGCAAGATCAAGACCCATGAGGCGATGAACTATTTCCTCAAGGTGATCTGCAATACGGACCAGCACGCGGCCCCCTCCGTGGGCCTAACCAATGAACGCGCCCTCAAAAAGGTGCAAATGCTCTATGACGGTCATGGGCGCGGTGCCGAGATGCATGCTGCCAAGGACACGGCCTGGGGACTGCTGTGCGCCGTCACGGAGTTCGTCGACCACGAAAAGCAAGCTCGAAGCCAGGACAACCGACTGGACAGCGCCTGGTTTGGCCAGGGTGCTGTCATCAAGCAGCGAGCCTTGGAGCATGCGCTGCAGTTGGTGGCCTGACCGTGTTGGATAACAGGAATCCCACGCCCCGGGCTCAACAGGCTTCCACCCTCTTCTTTCCTCCACCCCACACCGCCTGATCAGGCGGTTTTTTTATGCCCGCAATTTTGGCGGTCCAGGAGATTTCTATGTCTGTGCACATTCTGAAAAATGGCTATCAGGAAGGTGGCGCTCTCGCCCCCAGTTCACTGCCCTCTACAGCCCCACGACCTCCCCGCAAGGGGGCCGCTTTGCGCCTGGTGTCCACCAAGGACATGGAGCGTGATGACTGGCTGGAGGTCCGCCGCACCGGCATTGGCAGCTCGGATGCGGCCGCTGCCATCGGCCTCAACCCCTATCAGTCGCAGTTGGAGTTGTGGATGCAAAAGACCGGCAAGACCGATCTCTTGCCCACCGTTGACCCAAGCGATGACACCAGCCCCATGTTCTGGGGCACGCTGCTGGAGCCTATTGTGGCGGCCCACTACACCAAGCGCACGGGCAACAAGGTGCGCCGTGTAAATGCCGTGCTGCAGCATCCCGAGCACCCTTGGATGCTGGCCAATGTAGACCGTGAAGTCGTGGGAGCACCGGACGTGCAGCTCCTGGAGTGCAAGACCGCGGGCATCCATGGCATCCGCCTATGGCGCGATGGTGTGCCCGAGTATGTGCAAATCCAGGTCATGCACCAGCTGGCGGTGACGGGCAAGCAGGCTGCCGATGTGGTGGTGTTGGTCGGTGGGCAGGAATTGCGCATCTTCCACATTGAGCGCGATGAGGCACTGATTGCACGCCTGATTACCCTTGAGAAAGCATTCTGGGACATGGTCCAGCAAGGCATTGCGCCGGCTGGTGATGGCTCAGACAGCAGCGAAAAGGCTTTGCGTTGTCTCTACCCCCTGGATAGCGGGGACCAGGTCGACCTCAGCGAAGACCCGGCACTCAACACCACGTTCGCAGAACTACTGCTGGCCCGGTCCGAGCTGGACGCTGCACAAAAACGGGAAGCCCGTCTGCGCCAGCACATCCAGATGCACATGGGCGAGGCCAGCAAGGCCTTGTTTGCCTGCGGCGGTTCGGTGACCTGGAAGCGCAGCAAGGATGGACAGGCCTTCAATAGCAGCCAGTTTGTGCAAGACCACCCGGCGCTGGCACAGCGCTACCTCATTGCGCGAGCTGGCTCTCGCCGGTTTTGCATCTACGAACCGCAATCGCAGTGAGATGCTGGAGGACGCCCGACATTCTTCCAGCACTCTCAAACTCTTTACCTGCCCTCCATGGCTTTGCCTTGGAGGGCTTTTTTTTGGAGCACACAATGATCAAAGGCTTGATGATTACGCCCCCGGCGATTGGCCGGATTGCCATTGGCAAGGTAGTGGAGCGCAATGGCAAGCGCCTACCGGAGAAGGACGACGAATTCACCATCACCACACAGGTACAGTCGCGTGGTCAGTGGATCTTGCATCCCCTCGACGAAGCCCTGCGCCAGGCAGCAGACCAACGCCATGATACGACCAAGGAAGGATCCTCTCCCGCCTTGCCAGATGATGCGACCGAGGCTGCTGAACTAATCCAGCAACCCAAGATCATTCAGGCATCGACCCGGCCTGGTCGCCGCTCTCTGAAAGAGAAGATGGGGATTGCAGGCGACAGTGCGAAGGTGGGCAATGTGCCGGAAGCAGCAACTACTCCGCCCACGTCTGCAACGACACCTGGACGCCGCAAGCTGCGCAGCATTCCCGTGCGGGTGCTGTTCAATGACCCCGATCTGAATCTGCGGGCCAACTACACCTTATTCGATCGTGCAACGGCCCGACCGGTATGCGTGGGCGATGGGGAAAGCTGCAAGCGACTCACGGGCAAAGGGCTGGAATCACTCCCCTGCCCTGGCCCGGATGCTTGCAGTTTCAGCAAGGAAGGCTGCAAGCCCTATGGCCGCCTGAACTTGGTCATCGGTGACAGCGATGAACTGGGCAGTTTTGTGTTTCGCACAACGGGCTTCAACAGCATTCGCACCTTGACCGCCAGGCTGCAGTATTTCGCGGCAGCGTCGGGTGGCCATCTGGCCTGCATGCCACTGGAGCTCAAGCTGCGGGGCAAGTCCACCACGCAATCGCACCGTGCAGCGATCTACTACGCCGACCTTGTGGTGCGCACTGGTCTGTCTTTGAACGAGGCCATCGGCCAAGCCAAGGCACTCTCAGCACAGCGCCAAGCAGCAGGGTTTGATCAGCAGGCACTGGATGATGCTGCACGACTGGGCTATGCCAACGGCTGCTTCGAGGATGCACCCGATGAGGCTGCAGACATTGCGCAGGAGTTCTACCCCGCACCTGAGCAGTCCCCGGCTTCCGATCAGCACACAGCCGGTGCGGCAGAAAAGCACGACCCAGCGCCGAAACACTGGGGCTCACCTATACAGCCTTCTCGGCCATCCATGCGCCGCAATGGTACGCATAGCCCGTATGCGCAATGACCGTGATCACATTGGCCGTGCATGCATGCACCGTGCGTATCCCAGCCGTGGCCGTTTCGTCTGTGGCTATTCGCCCTGCTTGCATGAACCATAGCGCCCCATGGAACAGCGCCCCTCCACCCATTGCGAGAGATTGCCTGTGCTGGTGGCCTTCGGGCAAATAGTGCGGGAGTTTCGAAAAGCGCAAGGCTTCTCGCAAGAGAGCTTTGCGTACTACTGCGGCCTGGACCGCAGCTACATGGGCGGTGTGGAACGGGGTGAGAGAAACATCACCCTGGCCAATATGGAAATCATCATCACCGCCCTTCAGCTCAAACCCTCGGAGTTCTTCGCCGCTCTCGATGGCTACTTCGCCAACCAGGCCTCGCACGGCCAAGTGATTCAGTTCAGGCACTTTGCCGAGCGTGTCCAGGTGCGAAGAAAGCTGGCCGATCAAGGAAAGCAATCCTTGTGAGTCTGCCCCCTTCCATGCCGCAGCCAGTCAGCGGCAGTTTTTATGTTGTCTCCATTTTCGAATGGGGACAGGCACATCTATCAACCTTCAGCCCAATCATGGAATAAAAATGAAAGCCACTTTCATCATTCTCGTCTTATGGTTTTTTCTATCCATATTTGTGGCGCTATCCGCCAAGGCATCAGGTCGCAGCTTCTGGCTTTGGTTTCTGATTTCTATATGCCTTGATCCAATCATTGGCTATTTATTACTCCAAGCAAGCAAGGGGCGGTAAATGGCAATCATCGTTTTCTTCTTAGCTTTTATTTACTTTGCGCTGTTTTTTGTGGTTGCAGTCTATGCCAGCAGAAATAACAAAAGCGCAACTCTCTGGATTTTTATATCCCTGACATTAACACCTTTTATTTCCTTGATCATTCTTCGAGGAAACATCATTCAAGAACGTCGAAAAGCAAGCCAGCATTAAAGGAGTAAATATGCCAATGGTTTTCTGCCGCGGCTGCGGCAAAGAGATACATAAAAGCGCCCCCACTTGCCCGCACTGCGGAGCAACGCAGGCCGTGCCGTCATCCACCGAATCGAAGTGGATGGCAATTACCGCCTCGGCACTGGGTGCCTTGGTGTTCCTGGCCAGCATTGGTTTTCTGGAGCAAGACAAACCCGGCACCGACGAAATCGTCGGAGTCTTCATCTTCGCAATCCCCTGCATCGTGCTTGCCTCGATCAGCTTGAACCAGCGACGCTGGGGCAAGCCCTGGGCCATCACGGCCATTGTGCTGTCCGCACTGGGCATTCTCATCACCGCAGGCGCCTAACCTTCAGGAGTTCATTTATGCCCACTCAGCACACGACCTACGACCAAGTCCCTTGGTTTCGCAAGTGGTGGTTTGCAGCCATCGGCTGTTTTGTCTTCATGCCCGCCATCGTTGTGATGGCCTTCACCGGGAACTTCTACTTCTCCAAGCAAGGTCGTGCTCAGGCGTTTGCGCCATGGTACAAATTTTTCCTGCTCAGCCTCTGCCTGCTGGCAGTCCTTGGCTACGTCCTGGAGGACAAGCAGGAGCCCCCAAAAGTAGTGGCGACCATCCCCGAATCGGAGCTGAACGCCATGTTCAACGAGAGCATGGACAAGGCTGCAGAGGTCAAGGTACCGGCCCTAGAACAGCGTACAGCGCCAGTATCTTCCCTTGAAACGTCACACATCACGACCACTCCAGCAGCCTCAGTTGCATGTGGAGGCAGCAAAACCATCTTCGCGTGCACCTCGACCAAGGGCAAAGCTGTGGAGGTCTGTGATTCTGGCGAAACACTGCAATACAGCTTTGGCAGAAAGGGTGAAGCCCTGGAGTTGGCGATTTCAGTGCCGCGTAGCAAGGCCAGCACGTTTCAGTGGGATGGAACAGGAAGCCGCATGACTTACAGCGTGCAGATCCCGAACGGGAACACGGTCTATGAAGTGTTTACCGCAGTTGACCGGATGAGCGATCAGCACGAAATGGCTGCAGGGATCAACGTCGAAGTAGCGGGCAAGCATGCCGCTACGCTGACCTGCCAAGTGGATACCGTGGTGCGCGACATCGAGGGGATCGCCCTCAAAGCAGCACTGTGACCAAAGCGGACTGACGCTCCCGCTGCAGCGATGCTCTGGGCATGAGTCACGATGAAACCGAGTGCACGCTCGCATTTCATCGTGACTTATTTTTTTGCCAACGTCTGTTGTGCAGCGATTACTGCCAGTCATGCCTGTAAGCCGAAGTTCCGATTACAGCCAAATAGCAGTCATCCCGAGTGCCCTTGCGGCCTATCCACAATGGCTGGTTTCCGGTGAGGAGTGGACATTGGAATGTGTGCCAGTCAGGCTGGCATTGAATGTCCGCTATCACGGGATATGTAGTGGTGCTATCGACCCTAAGCAGACTGTCGGTAATAGAGGAGAATGGGACATCGATTCAGCACATCAAGAACAATGTCCACATGTCCTGCAAAGCTTAAGGTTGATCTTGCCTACTACAACGCTAAAGAGAAGAAGTTGCTCAGTGAGGGGGTCTATAAAAGTGTTGATGTCGAGAAAAGGGTCTTAAATTTCCAGAGCCATGGTGAGATAGCGCTGGCAGACTTCCTTAACTACTTTCTAATACACCGCGCAGAGAGTCCTCTCTTTGCCACATATGCCGATAGAGCAAAGTTGCTTACCACAGCTATCGTGATGCTTGAGCATGTGGTCACAACAAATAAAACGATAAATTGTCAGCTTGGCAGTGGAGACCTTCAAAAGTGGGTCGGCGAATCTCTAAGCCTAAGCGTCGTCGGATCCATGTTCGGCTTGACCTCGGCAGACTGGGATACGATACCTGTTATGCAGGTCAGCGGCTTCGACTTTGAGCGGATCATGACCGGCATCACTATAGGAAACAGAGTCATCCAAGTCGAGTCAAAAGGCAGTTTTGTCAATGACAACACGATAGGCCAACCTGTAATTCGCACTCACGTACACAATATCCGAGAGAAGAAAAAAAACATACTTGCGGCTGGCTCGACATACTCGCATCCAGCAGTCATTCGCTTCGGCGTCATCGCATCAATCGATCAGACACAGACTGCCAGATGTCTTCTCTTAGATCCTCCTGGGGAGGAGTTGGAAGGTGAGCTTCATAGGTTTAAGATTGCCAGCAGGCTGGAACATCTTAGCTTCATCCTCTGGCTATTGGCACCAAGGGCTCAGTTGCCGCGTGTGCTTATTGGTCGTGCATTAAAATGGAGAGCAGTAAACAACGAAGAACCGAAAGGTAGTCTTACTTATCCCAATGGATACGCTTTCACTCCTGCCAACTATGTCGAATCTTATTTGGCACGCGGCAAAGTCTGGCTGGAAAAGCAGGACGTTGTTGGCCAACTGTTTCAAATCGATGGGAAACATCAAATTTTTATAGGGGTGCAGGGCGATGTAGTTCGGGCAGCAATTAAGCAGGATATTCAGGCGATATTGCAGCAGACTTTTGAACCAATTTCTACGACCATGGAAATTCGAAGCCCTCCCGTCAATATCGGAGTGAACAATCGAGATACCGCTGGCGAACAGAAGTCATATCAACTCACATTTCATAGGGCATCCAGTGGAGTTGTGATCGGAGTAACTGATAATCCGGCGAGCGAACAAACATAGATCGATGAAAATCCAAATCCATCAGTCAGTAGCAGGACTCAGTGGCCTTATTGTCGCACGATGGTGTAAAAAATCCTCAAAATCGGATCTCTACACTACTGAAGTAGCGTGCTGGTTACTTCAGAATAGTGTGCTTTAAAGCCTTAGCTAAATCCATTGTGCGATACATGTCTAAGAATCAGGCACCATGGTCCGGTGGGATTTGGAATGACTGTTGCGAAACTTCGTGACGACGACGTATTAGCGTCAGCTTCTGGTTGTGAATTCGACTGCTCAATGCAACACAATGATTGCCACTACTCTGTAGTGCCGTCAGTCATCTTTTCAAGCTATTAAATAGAAATTAAATATTTGCCAGATGCCTAATTAAATCAGGGTGAAGTTACATGAATGCGCTTATCTAAAAATAACAGCTAAAATAGTTTCACACGATTTATAGCCTCCATTCGGACTTGTTGGTCAAAATCACTCTCACCTGCTTCTCGCTTCCGAATCCTGATGAATGTAGTTCGATTTGATATTTTATGTCGCACATCAAAGGCATTGCGTAGGATATCATAAAGTGAGTATTCTCTAGAAGCGTCAGCAGCGATCAATAGAAGTTCGAGAGAATGAATTCCGAATGAGTAAAAGCAAAAACTTTTATCGTCCCCACGAATATTAATTACGTAGTCTTGCTGAGAATGAGGTATCTCGTTCATTGTGACTACAACGAATAAATATTTAAGGTCTTCTGTCAACCTACTATGCCTTTTTTCGTAAACAATTTTTGCAATCGCATCGTGTACTTGCTCCCAAGGTTTAAATCTAAGTTTTTCGAAACTATCCGCGACAACCTGTGGAGCATGCTTGCCTGTGAGAACACTGTCGAGATAGCGAGCTGACTTCACCTCAAAAGCGACAACACTTTTTTCTGCTTCGCATCTCACCATAGCGTCCGGAGATAATGAGTTCGATTTTCCAAACTTGAATTCAGGAATATACTCATACAAGATATTCTTACTAGAAGAGCAAAACTTCTCAATCAAGCCTTGTGCGTAACCCTCGAAATCATGGCCAAGGTCGGCGTAAAATTGCATGCCAATGCCAGCAGCTTGATGTACGCGGTGCAAGAGATTGTCAAATAAAAGCTCCTCAACAAGCCTCCCTTCGATTGGCAAATAACAGGTATCAGAAAGCTGAAGGAATGGACGATTTCTAAATAACTGAAAACTGGCTTCATCTTTTTCGTCGCTGGCCAATGCAAGTCCGTCATCAATCGTGAAGGAGATTTCACTCATGATTTTTTTTAGTATCGCCAAATCAATTTTTAGGTCCGAACTTACTTGGTTGAGATCGATGTACCACTTGTCGATATTTTCTGGATCAAAGCATGGAACATTCCGCATCGAATTGCATCGAATGATTATTATAAAAATAACGTGAAGGTACATCTTCACTGTGAAGCCATTTTTTTTTTGAAATGCTACAACGTGCGGTGCTACGTACATGCCATCGAGAAAAACCTTCTGCGCTCGGTATAACTTGTAAATATAGTCATCCCGCGCGAATTGAATGCTTGCCTTCGCTATAAATTGGTGAGGATTACCCTCATTTTCCTGATCATTGATCTTCGCAAATAATTCATGCAGTACGCCAGCTAATTTAATTCGGTTCTGCTTTGCTATCTGCAACGTGCTGGCGCGTACCAGCAACTGTTTCCAGCATTCAAATATCTGAAGCCGACCGAAGACTACACTTTCTTTTTTTTCCGTATGATCATCCTGCTTGCTAGCAGCCGGCAAGCTAAATCGGCTCCATTCTCTGAATCTTCTTTCTTCATCATGACTAAATGAAATTATCGATAGGAGACAAATCAAATCACGAGAAATTGACCCTGAAAGTATGTCACTAATGGTCCGTGACGTTGCGTATGTAGTGCGATGAGAAATCAGCAAGTGAACGTTTTGGATTGAATCGAGTGTTGGCATTTATTATTTTCGAACTGAATTTATCGATGAATTATAAATTTCATAGCACGCTGAACGATCGCTTCTGGCCGATCTGCGACTGTCGCTGACCGACCCAAAGCAGAAACCTAAATCATTAACGGCTTAATTAAACCTACTCACGAAGAGTGTTCGGTTTGAATGACTTGTTAGGCTGCACCCTGCTCAATGACAGCGAGTGTCAGCCCATAGTAAGACTCTGTCCTAGCCTCTTCATGCCAAACGTCTTGGAACGGATACCGACTAAGATACCAGAGCATTCCGCGACACCAGGAGCGCCATACATCGCGGTGAATGTACCCCTCTTTGTAGAAGAGATACTCCTCTGCACAAAGGTTAAAGTAGTCAACGATAAGGCTGCGATGGCAGTCTGAGAGCGCTTCTGACTGCTGAGCTATCTTGGCGAGCTTGTCATTCAGTTTGTCGTAACGCTCGTTGAAGGCGGTAAATAAGTCGTGGAACAGTTGAGTTTCGGCTAGCTTCTGCTGTTGGACGAAATAGTAGAAGCCGAGAGTTCCGGCGATTGCCGCCCCAACCATTCCAACACGATCGTCTCCCCCTTGGAAATACGCGAAGGCAGACGCGACGCCTCCAAGAAGCAGGCCAAGCCACCAGTAGTTCTTATAAATAAAATGTCGTGTCATTGTCTGCGCAGCTCAACGCTTGAATTCACCGGTCTTGTGCGGCTTTATGCGCAAGGTTCGGTGGAATGATAGGTTGGCCTGCGGTCTCTTTATGCTGCGAATTTGAGGCCTGATTTGGTTTTTGTCCAACTGGTTGCTCAGAGCAATTAGCGGGCTCTTTCTTATTTTCCTCCGAAATTCCTTTTAACAATCCACCGGCAAAGGAAAGCCACTCGAGTACTTCTTTGCGATGCTCACGCTCGTTCTGTTCCGAGTAAAGGTTGATAGTCTTGTATGCGAAATATGTCGAAACACTTGCCGAAATTGTAGTGATGATGGCAAATATCATAGTCAGTATTTCGATGCGAGTCTTGAAATAGGACATCGTTGGCCAGTCACTTTTCTGGCGCTTTGCAAGGCTTCTAATGCTGGTACTTGGCAAGGTTTGGCTTCTTAAGCGGCGACGAAATCGTTTTGACATATTCATGTTGTCAGGAAGAGCGCGGGCTTAAAGCTGCCCAATTAGATTTAGACGACATACATAAAAATTTGTCGTTCTCATAAAACTGAATGTATTCGGATTTTTGAGAGTGGGCAAACGCAAGCAAGCCTTTTAGGCAACCGTAAAAATTTCGAGACTGGTGCTTATTGCAAGTAGTTCAAAGACCAATGATGGAATGACTGCTTCTGGCCGATAGTGCCATTACCCTCACAGCACAGAATGGTCTTCACCCGGTTCAATAGACACCTATCAAGGTCGAAATTGAACTGGAGAGTGAGAAATGAAAAAAGTGAGATATCCGGCTGAATTCAAGGCAGAAGCAGTCAAGCAGGTGACCGAACGTGGTCACGGGGTGATGGATGTGGCTAAGCGGTTGGGCATGTCGGACAAAAGCCTGTACCTGTGGGTGCGGCTTGCCAAAGAGCTGTCCAGCACAGGTGGAGCAGAAACAAGCCAGCTCAAGGCCGAGGTATCCCGGCTCAAAGCGGAGCTCAAAAGAGCCCATGAGGAGCGTGACATCCTAAAAAAAGCCGCAACGTACTTTGCCAAGTTGTCAGGGTGAAGTACGCCTTCATGGCCGAGCACCGAGGCCAGTTCCGGCTCAGCAGCATGTGCCGCGTTCTGCGTGTACAGCGCAGTGGCTATTACGCCTGGAAGGCCAATCCAAATTCCAAGCGAGCCTTGGCTGAGGCTGTCTTGCTGGCCAGCATCCGGCAATCCTTTGACAACAGCCACGGCATTTATGGCAGTCCACGCATCCATCGGGACTTACGTGAAGATGGGGTGGTATGTGGTCAAAAGCGTGTGGCACGCCTGATGCGCCAATCCCAACTGCGCTCGGTGCGTGGCTACAAGCGCCCGCGCTACCGGGCTGGCCTTCCAGCCACCACCGCGCCGAACCGGTTGCAACGCGAGTTCACGGTCGTGCTGCCTGACCAAGTATGGGTCACAGATATAACGTACATCCGCACCCATGAGGGCTGGTTGTATCTCACGGCAGTCATTGACCTGTACTCGCGCATGGTGGTGGGTTGGTCAATGAACTCCACCATGGCCACAGAGCTGGTGTTGGACGCACTCACGATGGCCGTCTGGCGCAGGCGCCCCAACGCCCCGGTGATGATTCATTCCGACCAGGGAAGCCAGTTTGGCAGTGACGACTTCGCCCGCTGGTGCAAGGACAACCACTTGGTACCCAGCATGAGTCGGCGCGGCAATTGTTGGAACAATGCGGTAGCAGAGTCCTTCTTCAGCAGCTTGAAGAAGGAGCGAATCAAACGCCATATCTATGCCACCAGGCAAGAAGCCAAGTCAGAAGTGTTTGACTGCATCGAGGGTTTCTACAATCGAATCCGTCGGCACAGTCACCTAGACCAACTGAGCCCGCTGGCATTCGAACAACTTCGAAATGGAAGTTGAAATATGTCTATTGAACCGGGTGAAGACCAAGTATGTGAAAAGCCGAGGGGAGCTGCTCATCGCGAACTGGCTCTTCTACAACGGCGTCAAGTATGAGTACGAGCGTCCGTACGAAGTCGATACGGCCAACAGCCAGTATGGTCAGTACCATCCAGACTTCTACTTGACTGACGCCAAAGCATATTTGGAGCATTGGGGCATCAACCAGAACGGTGAACCACCAAAGGAATTCGTAGGCTACAAAGCATCCATGTGTTGGAAACGTGAACTCCACGCCAAGCATGAGACAAAGCTTCTGGAGACGACGATGGCCGGTTTGTGGAACGGCGACGCTTTCCGATATCTCAGTGAAGAGTTACCTAAGCTCGGTTTAGCACTCGACCCCAATCCAGACCGTGAAGCCCCTGGTCGCCGGCCGATAGAGGCGCCGAGGCTGGCCGGTACATTTCGCTCATTTCTCACCCACGTTAAGAGCAATCGTCTTTCCATGCGCGATCTGCAGACTCGACTGGAGGGCGGTAGCGTCGGCACATTTCGATTTCGCCATGAAATGTTCTTGCGACTGTTCGAGCAGATTTTTATTGCCTGGGAAGCCAAGCTACGGACAGAGAACTGCATCGACTTTGAGGACATGCTCAATCTAGCTACGGATTGTGTAGAAAGCGGTCGCTTCAAGAGTCCGTACGAACTTGTAATGGTCGACGAGTTCCAAGATGCGAGCCAAGCTAGGACACGCTTGGTTGCAAGCCTTACGTGCGGACCTGACAGACACCTTTTTGCAGTCGGTGATGACTGGCAGAGCATCAACCGCTTTGCCGGCGCCGACCTCGCAGTAATGACCAACTTCGAGGCTCAATTCGGAAAAGGAACATCGTTGCGACTCGAGACAACGTTCCGATGCCCGCAATCCCTATGTGACGTCAGCGGAGGGTTCGTGCAGAAGAACCCTCATCAACTAAAGAAGACAGTTCGTTCCGCTAAGCCTGACGTTGTCGACCCCATCAGCATCATCAGCACCGAGCAGGAGAGTCATATACGAGGCGTTGTGCAAATGCGAGTTAACGAGATCGCACAAGAATCTGCTGAGGAAGGGAGACGCACCAAGGTCTACGTTCTCGGCCGGTATCGGAAGGAGCTCTCATACATGCCCAAGGCTTACGATGCGCAGTCGGTTGACTTGCAGTTCATCACAGTTCACTCATCCAAAGGACTCGAGGCCGACCATATCATCGTTCCAGGAATGCATACCGTCGGTCTTGGGTTCCCCAGTCGAGTTGAGGATGACCCTGTACTGCAGTTGGCAATGCCGTCCGAAGATGCATTTGCACATGCCGAGGAGCGGCGATTGTTCTATGTTGCGATGACCCGCGCACGGCGCTCCGTGACTCTCATCACGGTTGTTCAAAAGGAATCCGCGTTCCTCCACGAACTAGTGAAAGACCATAAGCTAGAAATTAAAACCTCCGAGGGTGGGACTTCGGCGAATGAAGTCTGCCCTGAGTGTGGCAAAGGCTTCGTGATTGCAAAGAAAGGACAGTGGGGGCTATTTCACTCTTGCAGCAGATACCCACGATGCGAGTTCAAACGCAGTCTCCCTAAAGATCAACGATGGCCAACTCAAAGTAAAACGAAGACTCGCCGCGTTTGAGTAGCACTTGGGCTCAGTCTCAAGGGCTAAGTTCCGGCTTCAGACGTCCAACTGCAAGGCTTGATAAGGGCTTGAAAGTAGCACTATTTGTGCAGCGTTCACTCCGAGTCTATTCCGCAACATGAATGGCTGCCTTTTGTCGAGCAGCAGCCGCTCAGTGAAAGTGATGAAGCAACTGTCGGAAGTCAGAAGCTATCTACGAAATGCTGGTCGATTCAGCCCCATGCAATACGAGCAACGCTGGTACGAAACACAGCGTAAAAAGGCCGTGTAACCTGGGAGCTAAGAACTCCACAAAACAAGGGCACATCATTTTGATGAGGTGCCAAAAAGGTGCTGCTTGAGGCGCCTCAGTGGCCTCCAGCAATCTCTGTACTCAATTTACTGATGAGCCAGCAAAAAAAAACTTCACTGAGTATTCAGTGCATAAAGGAGCACCTAAAAAAAAGGGAAGCCCCCATGCGGTGGGCTATGGGTCCAAATGGAACAGCTATTCATGTGTTCTCCCTCCCGAGAGAGTTTACAGGCGCTAAGTGTGCCTGCACGTGCCCGGGATGCGGAGAAGCGCTGCATGCCGTCAATGCAGGGATCTACAGCAACGGCAATCGCTTGCCGATGTTCAGCAATAGTGCCTCTGGACGGTCACTCTCTTCGTTTTTTCGGCACCCAGCTGGGCATGCGCGGGGGTCTTGCATGCAGAAAGCATCACAGCTGGCTGCCCTGACCCTCTTCAGGACTCGGGAGGTCATAGATGTTCCCGCACCAAGGGGGGTTCAAACTGTGCCTGGCATATCTGGCCGCCGGTACCGCGCGGAAGTTATCGGGCAGCCTCAGCGCCTGGCAGTACGGCGAACTCTCTGGAGCGATGAGCAGCAAGCCTTCTTGGAGACCACCACCGGCGAGAAAGTCCTAGTGATCCTCCACAGTGCTTATACCGGTCAGCAGGGCAAAGACTGTGACGGCGTCATTACCGTAGCGTGCGACGACCCTGAGATCGCAGGGATGTCTCTGGATGAGCTACTAACAAAAGTCGCACTGAACGACAGCCACACCTGTTGGGCAAAGCACTGGAGCAGCGAGGTACTGTCCGCGCAAGCACTGGCTGAGGCACAAGCGCAGGCCTTCGAGGCACTGGACTGGCTTCCGTCGGAGATGGTGGCGGAGTTAGGCGATCTGCCGCTGACAGGGGAGAGCCTGCTGCACGTAACCATCAAACAAATCATTTCACAAGCCAAGTACATCGTCACGCCGGCCTTTTCCGAAGAAATCACACGAACAGCCTCTGATGATTCCGCGATCACTTGGAGTAAGTACGTCTCCAGAAGCAGCAAAAGGGTAAAGTTGGAGAACATCAGGCTTGAACATTGGATGCCTGGGATGGTGCCGGACATCTACTGCGACGCCGTGCACGAGAAAAGCAGGCATCAGTTGCTGATAGAAGTGAAGGTTACCCACGGGGTGACGGTCAAAAAACTTGAGTTAATCCGCAGCAAGAAGTTCTTGTGCATGGAAGTCGATGTTGCGCTGTTCTCTAAGCACGGCCAACTGACGCGCACGCAGCTTAAAGAGGAAGTGCTTGACAGGGCAGCCTGCAAAGTATGGTTGCACCACCCAAGCATCGAAGCCGAGATCAAGAACGCCCGAGCAGAGCTACTAGAGAAAGAGGCGCGTTATCGTCGCGAGCAAGCAGCTGCGGAAAACGTGGCCTTGGAAGAGCGGCGGAAGGCTGCAGCGAGGGCGCAGGAAAAGGCTGAAGAGAAGGCCATGCAAAAGCGCCTAGCGGAAGAAAAGCAAGCCCGCCATGCGGCGCTAGCGCGTATAGAGGAAGAGAAGGAGCAAGCTTATCGCAGGTGGCTGTCCCAAAGGAACACCGAAGACCTAATGGACATGTTTGGAGCAGCCGCAGCCGCCAAGCAGCGGAGCTACTTTTTAAAGGAGGCTCCGCCGAAAAACTATGAGTCCATTACATCGAGCCTCCGCGAGCGGGGGTATCACTCGGTTCAGGACGGTTTTTTCACCGCCATGGATGGGCCCCTCAGCGTCATGGTACGTATTCAACATCTCTCTGAGCAAGGAGAGGCACTGCCCGATGACTTGCTGAAAAAGCTGGCGGCGTACAGCTGGATGTATGGAGGTCAAGAATACCTGCCTGTGATCTTGTGGGCGATGAAGCGATATCCTCTGAAGATGAGCGCCGAGCAGGCCATGGAAGTAGAAAAGATCAGGAAAGGTGCATGGGAGTCAATACAAAACGGCTCGGTATTACACGTGCGCAATGAAGACAGAGACCCCCTTATTGCAAAAATATTCCCAGAGCTTTCCTCGGACTTAGCCCGGCCGGAAGGCAAGAGTAAGTACGCTCGTGAGCGGGCTGATAAAGTCAAGAAGACGGTCGAGGCCGACAAAATGAAAAAGAGGCTGGAAAGTTATGAGGTCATGTTGACCAAATTAGGGGCGCGGTGCTGGGCAAAAAAGCTACCCATCCGCAGCGACTACGAGAGGCTCTGTTCGGTGTATTCGCCGCTAGCGAAGTTCGAGGATATCGAGGGGGTTGGCCAAGCCAAGCTTCAACGCGCACTACGCAGCGCCTACGGCGACGCAAAGAAAGGCGGCGCAATAGGAAGTTGGTTGAGCTGGGCAGTAGTAGAGCTTGGAGGAGATCGCTTCAAATCCGAGGGCAATCTCCTTCAGCTAATCGAAACGCTCAAGAAGCTAAAGTTGCTGACTCTCTAAAGTGCTGACTCAGATGCCGACCCAGTCGCCTGGATCCAAATCCCAATCTTTGATGAAACCTTCAGGACCTACTCAGAAGATGATGAGAATCAAACCGACTTCCGTGGAGGTGTCAACCTGGCCACAAGCAATCGCGAATTAATCATTACCGGTCATTGGACATTCCGCGGACTGAGTGACCGCTGCACGGCAAGAATCTGCCATTCGGCAAAGCTTACGCAAAGGTAATCAAGGTTCATGGCTGCATGCAAGTCAACGGCAACTCTTACCTGCGGCGAACTGGCGGTACCAACCCGTTGCTGTCACTCAAGCGGCCTCCGGCAATGTGTACTGTGCAGCGGTTGCTGCTGCTCAGGGCTGCAGGACGACTACTGGTCACTGACTCATAGCGGTCATTCAACGCGCAAAACAGTCGCTTCTCCAATGGCTGCTTTCAGATCAGCAGCAGCCCTGCGCAAACTTGCTGTCCTGGGAATCTGGAAGTCTGCTATCTTGGCCCGTGAATAGGTGCTGTCGACCCATTGCATCCGTTGAGACTTCGCCGACCTATGACTGCTGCGCAGCGATTGCTGTCCTTCAACTCCGCGCCATAAATGACGCCTCTTTGCTGGTTTGCAGTCATTCAGGCAAAGTGATGTGCCAGTTACTGAAGACAGAAACTATCAAAAAACCCTGATCGATTCAGTCCTTGCTACCCAACGATGGTTCGCCCCTAGTGCAGGTTAGACAAAACAGTTGCTCTACTTTGCATGGATGCAGCCTGAGATCGAGAATTTTTCAGTTGTACCGTCAGTTCGGTTCGCCCAAAAACATTGGGAACCAAAGTCGGCAGACCGAACGCTGAAACTGGAAATCCCGCAACCAATCTTCTTTGCTGCATCAGGGTGATGCGCCAAAGCAGCGCGCAGGATGAGCTCATCTTCGGCGCTAACACGATCTCCTAAATCATACTTATAGAGCATCTGCTTCAGATAGGCCGTGGCGTCACCACGTCGCTCAAAGTACATCGAACCAAGGGTAATCGGCTTCGCTGGCATGTCTACTCCTTTTTTAGTTGAAGCCTCGTCAACTCTCACGAGGCTGATTTACGAGAAGCTTCTCCCTAACCTCTCGTCCGATGATTGCCGGAATGTCCATAGCGTCCAATCCGTTCTGCCGCTCCAATACCCAGGCCACGCATTCCGATTTATCGAGATCATCCCGAGAAATCCTTTCATAGAGAGCGACAGCACTCATGCGTGAAAGCCCCAACTCCATGAGGGAGAGCAGCGTCTTGGAGGAGACTCCAAATTCAAGCTGGGTTCCGATGTCGAGTCCTTCCGCTATCAAATCGCTTCGTCCAACTTGACGAAGATGCAAGTGAAGGACATCGATGTATGCGGATAGGTACTTAGGAGCTTTGAATCTCGCCACCTGCTCCACAAGCTCCATGGTGCTTCGAATCAGTGCAGGCAATTTAAAAGCTCTTTTGACCTCACGATGCCATTCGATGTTCTTGCGAATCATCTTCGAAAGCGACTGCCCTTCTAGCCAACGTACGACAATCAGTGCATAAAGCCTAACCCGGGTGTCGGGGCTAAAGGCAGGGAAAAGATGCTTATTGATCCGCAGCATGATTGTGGCTATGCGGTCTAAGCTGTCCTGACTTGCAACATCGGCGAGCAAAAGATTTTCAATGTCGCCTTGGTACGCCCTGAATGCCTCAAGCAAGCGCTGCATGCCAACCGCACTCACGCCTGGATGACGCATTGCCATACCGGCGCTGATCTCAAGGCCGTCTGCAAGAGTAGCTAACGCGCTGTCCAATCTCGCTATCGAGGCCGCGTCGTGCCGCTTCGCGAGACTCGCGACAGAAATGGATCCAAGCCGCAAGAATGTGGTTAGTAGGTAAGCACCGACCTGCTCGAACTGATCTGAGCCCTCGAGTTCGTTCAGATTCTGCGAGCCTCGCTTTTCTAAGTAGTTGACCATGCCGTCACCCAATTCAAGCACAGCGTCGCTTTCTCTCTTGATCGGATATCGGGCACGCGCCGGCACTCCTGTTGGCCAAGCACTTTTATCCTCGGGATCAATACAGATGATGTTGCCCTGAAACTCGTCTCCCCATCGGCCTGCGCGCCCGGCCAAGTTCCAAAAGTCATGAGGCTCCATTGCGTGGCCCATGCCTTTACGCGGGCCACGTAAAACGATCGTTCGACACGACAAGTTGACGCCTTCTATTAAAGTAGACGTGCAGACAAGGAAGCGGATCTTACCGGCACGAAACAAGCGTTCGATCTCCTGTCGAATCATAGAAGGCATATTACCGAAGTGGAAGGCAATACCTCGCTCGACGAGTGGCGCAAGACGGAAATCGGTATGCACCCCTTTACGCGCCAAATCTGCGAGTTCCGCCAACTCGGGGTCAATGCCATCAGCCTTGGGCAAAAGTTGTTCAATCAGCTCCGCGATTTCCTCTGACTCTGCGGCACCATTTGCATAGACAAGCGTCCCACCTCGTTGGCCGGCTGCTGCTGCGATGAAAGCAAGGCGCTTCTTCAGCGTCTGTGGCGTACTAGCAAGCTGGAGTACTCCAAAAGGAAGACGTCCCTCTTTCTGCATCACGGCCAATTGCCAGAGCTTCGGTTTTCCAGGCGCTTGAGTTGCTGCTATCACGTTTTGCAGAACTGTCGGGGCATCGCTATCGACAGAAACTTGCATCATGTCACCAGGCGCATCTGCCAGAAGCTCCTCAGGATTTTGAGTCGCCGGACTAATGAAAACCGCTTTCACCTGCGGATTTCCGATGGCGATTTTCTCGATTGCATCTTGCAGTATGACGCCACGTTGGTTGTCTCCAATCTTGTGCGCCTCATCGACGACCAACAGATCGACCACGAGGGCCTGATCCAACACGTTGGCTAGTAGATGCAGCCGCTCCTGCGTGAACACAAAGATAAGCCGCTCTCCTTCAGCCCGCGCCACAACGTACTTATCGCGAAGCGGAAGCGACGAGATCGAAATACTCGAGTCCTCGCCAAGAAGCCCTTTGAGGTTGCTTTCGATCTCCGACACCAATGCTCGAGTCGGTGCAAGGTACACCACCACCCGCATACTCCCAGACAGCAGTTCATCAATCAGCCATTGAAGAACAAGAAAGGTCTTGCCTGATGCGGTAGGCGCCGATGCAGAGAGCCAATTTTTACCGTCGGCACTGTTCCAGAACTTCAGCTGAAAATCGTTCAATTGAAGCCATTTGCCACTGGACCGGACCAGGATAGACTGCTCAAATTCGCGCCTCTGTGCCTCCAGGCGGAGAGTCACCCCCAACCTGCCATCGAGCCCATCAGCAACCAACTCACGACCATGTGCGAGGGTCACCGCGCGAAAGTTTGAAAGCTTGCCTAGAAGTACTGCGCCCGCGTCGCGGACTGTCGCTGGGTTCGGTAAGCAAATAGCTGCAGTGGCAATTCTGAGTGAGGCCTCTTGGTGAGATCGCTCGTGGGATCGAGCCAAGATGCTGCCAGCCAGCAGCAACCTCTGCCAGTCAACGTCTGATGCTGACTTATTTGAGGAATCTTTAGCGAGGTTTGCAATCTCTTGGCGGACAGTTAAACGCGTTACCTCGTTGAGGTCCGCCCTGATTCCTTCCTCGAGAAGCCATGATTGAAGCGCTGCAATGCTCATTGGCCTTTGATACCCATAGCTTTGAGGAAGGCTGCCCTGAAGCCTTCGGCTGAAGGCAAAGGAATGCAAAAGAGCTCAATCTCAATTTGATCAAGCTTCTCAATGGAGAGCCTATTCTCAATCTGGGTCTTCCATGACTTCAGTTCGTCAACACACGCTTTAGTAAGATCTGCTGCTATAGCCTTAGCTGTGGTCGCTGGATAGAACGACGCATCGAAGCCCACCAGAGCCACACCACAATACTGAACTCGCTTAGAAAGAGGCGATGAGCTCACGAAGTATTTCTTCAGTGCCCCAGTCACTACCGAGTTGCTCAGATCAGCTTTGTCGCTAAGGAGGATCAAGTCACGCTCGCGCTCGGAGTCCTCTGAGTCGGGTTCCAGCAGAAACGGCGCTAATGATGCAAGGCAATCGCGAATTGCGGTCCCAGCGTCTTTGTAGATCTTTGATTCGCCCCAGTAGAGTTTGAGAGTTCCTTCCTGGGTTACGCCAGCATAGACGCCATCCGCACCGTGGTAATGCATACGCGTGTCAGTTTTGAGATCCATCTTGCAAAGAATTTGCGGAAGCTTCAGGAACCTTTCCGCGAGAAGGAAAAGCAGCATTTCCCCACCCTCACCAGTTTTTGCAAGATCCGTGAATGATCTCTTGGCACGCTCGACAAGCGCTGCGACCGCCTCAGTAGTGTTGTACTTGGCATCTCGCGCCTTGGCCTCGGCAAGCTTCGAACGAGGTATTGCGTAGTCTGCAACAGCGTTTCGCATGAATTCAGCCAAGCGTGTCGTCTGTACTTTGCCATTAGCGTCAACGGTCAAACAGTGACAGTGAATTTTGACCGAGTGCCCTTCGATAGAAGCTGCTTTCTCGATAAGCTCAAGGTGAACATCTAAGGCCTCTGGATCGCCTGTCAGTGCCGACGAGATGTCGGCCTCGGTAATTAATGACAAAAACCACCTCCATTGCGGCAATCCATAGGAATCAATCAGCACTGATTGCGTGAAACATACCAAATGTAACCGTATGAGTCTATCAAGACTAATTTGGTAGACGGCCTGGACCCTCCTACAGGCCAAGCCCGATAAAGGATGCAACGCTGAACTAGACGTTTACATCGAGCGACTTCAATACAACGAGAGTTGTCGCATGGAATCCATGAGTGCGATGACTGCAAGCAGCCTAAAGCCACCGCCGATTCGAAGCACCTTATGCAATAAAGGCCAAGGGCTACGGCAACTCACTGATCCCGAAAGTGCGAACATGAGGTGCACGTTCCGTCACAGCCTGTGCAGACTTGGCGAGATACCGGATAATTTCATGGATCGCAAGTCGTTTACTATCGTCTTTTCGGTTGACCTGGCCCACACCTAAACCCAGCCCACGTCTTCGAAGACTATCCTTATCGCCATTGCTATTCCAATATGCACCTAAGCCACGCGTAGCAACAGACTCCCAATACTCTCCAATGGATTGCGCTATGTGAACGTCTGCTCTACTGGCTCCTGAGTAAAAGATCAGCATGTGGATATGCAGCCCTGCTTCGCGTCCCTCTTCAATTTTCCAGATATACCCTTCAATACCTTTTAGTAGTGAATTGTACTCAGTGTTTTTCAGAAGTCTATCTCGATGACAACGAATATCATCAAGGGTGATATCATCGCGATACTCAGGCTTATAGTTAAGTGTTAAGAAAAGCATTAGATAACGAGATCTTTTCTCAAACATTCTCTCCTCGAATTGCACACCTCGCTCTTCCAAGCGATTGACTTTGTATTTTCCATTCATTTTAGACCTTCTGTTTTATCTCAAGAGATCAGCAAGGTCAATATAAAAATATTGAAGCTATAGAAATTTAAAATACACAAACTGTATTTTCTATTCCATTTTTTTATTTTCACATTCATAAGCTTCTTTCTTTTTATTTCATAAGAAGCAAAAAGAGCATCTCGATCTCACTTAAGCAATTCCCTTATCATTGTTAAATATCTCTAAAGAAATCCATAATTCTTTTAATCTTCCAACCTGGGTACTTATTAAACTAATACGCCACAAAAACAACTGAGAGTATTGCTCTCAGTTGTTTCAAGGCCATTTATTACATGCCGCTTAAATAGCATCCCTTGCTTTAATGCACTCAGCAATCCAAGCATTGATTTCTTGCTCAACCCACGCCACTCGACTCCCCCCAAGGGGAACAGGCTTAGGGAAGCTGCCAGCTGAGATGTACTTGTAGATCGTGGATCGGGCTAAGCCTGTGGCTTCGGTGACGTCACTGAGGCGGATGAGACGCATGTGTGCTCCTGTCTGGTTGGTCCAGACCATGCGGCGCGGCAATATTTTTTTACCTCGTCGAAGGGCTCAGATTGAGAGGAGTGCTCCAGTACTCCTAGCAAAACCCATGCACACAGCCTCAAACGAAGGAGCGTGCGCCTCCTCAAACTGCAGCCCAGTCGCACTCTGCAATGAGCATCTTTCATCACCAGATAGATTGCTGAAATTGATCACCATACAACACTCATAAACTCTTGAAATAAAGCAAAATTCAGGATAGATTACGACTCATCAAGCACTAACTTATTTTTTAACTAGTGCTTGATGGAAATTAAAAAAACGCTCTTATTAAGCACTAACTTCTTAAAAATGCCAGCACCAAAACCTCTGCCCAAGCCCCAAGTAGCTGCCAAGCGGCACGATGCACTCTTCGAGAGCCATGACAAACTAAAAAACAACAGGGACAGTAGAGCTTTAGGAATGCTGGCAGAGGTTCTCAGCGTTATTACAAAAATCACATCAAACCCGCCAAGCACTCAAATCGATGAATTTCACGCATGGGATCTGCTCACAAAACATAAAACCCCACACTCAAAAAAATATCAACACCCCCCAAGATTGAAAAAATGGGAGCAGGATCTAATGTATTCCTTCAACAGAATAAGCTTCAATGAAATTAGATCCATATTTCCATCCAACCCTTATTTAAACGGAGAAGAAAAATATAAAGCTCATCATGCTATTCATCCAAGGTTGAAAGAATGGGAGAAATTCAAAAATAGATTCCCACATATTCTTGATGGATTATCTACAGGAGACATAGAAGATAGAGTCAAACTACATTCATTAGTTGAAAATATCATTGAAGATGCGAGAAGCAAGGAAGGCCGGCTAGCCTACGAACAGCACATAAGACATATCACAAAATCAAAGTCAAGCGTAAAAAAATTTGTTGATGAAATATTTGAAACAAATAAGTCTTTACAGGTGACAAGGCTAATTCTTATGTTCAAAAACTCAAAGGATCATCAATATTTAGACTATGAAGAAGTCAGAGAGCATTGGAATGAATTTAGACACCGCCTAGGAAGGATTGACTGCGCTTATATCGGAAAACTCGCCCATTCCACTATTCGATCCTATTATTTTCATTTAATATTATTTTTTCCTAAAAATGCCACAGCAGACTCAATCTTAAATTCATCAATAGAAAATAAAATATTACCCAATAATTTTCAAAAACCTCTAGATTCAACAATTTCCGGATTAATAGATGAAATCTGGAAAATAACATCCAAAACAGAAAAAAAAATAAAAATTAATACGGATATTAAATTTTCAGAATACGAAAAATATTCAATCAAATTTCCTGAATATGATAATTTTCAACCAAAAACATTAATAGACAAAAAATCATTAAAAACTCTTATTGAAGAGATAATATATCCAATATTTGAAATGGATTTATACGTTCGGCTTATTCCTCCCAAGGAAAATAATGACTCCAAGCACGGAGATAGAACTTACTGGAAAGGAGGAAAAGATCGCTTACAGAAGATTTCACCCATATCAAAAGCTAAGGCAACGGCCTAATAGCATTCGCCAAATCGCTAACCCACATGCTGACGGAAAGCCACTACGCTCCCCAGACGCAACTCATCCAGGTAGTCGGCCCACTGCTGCATCTGCTCAATGCGCTTGGCCAGATACTTGGTGCGGTTATAGCTACGACCATTGGCATCCTTCACTGCATGCGCCAAGTTCGCCTCAATTGCCAAATGGTCTAGGTCAAGCTGATCTACCATCATGGTTCGGGCACTCGCTCGAAAACCATGCCAGCTCTGCTCCTGACCAAAACCCAAGCTATACAAGGCTGTACGCACGGAGTTGTCCGACATAGGGCGATCGTGATCCCGTTGCCCTGGAAAAACATAGCGATTGCGCCCAGTGATGGCTTGCAACTCCCTCAACAGTGCCACGGCTTGCGTTGGTATGGGCACAACGTGGGCTTCACCGTTTTCTTTCTCTTGCTTAGAGCGCTTCATCTTCGCACTGGGAATCGACCATAGACCGGCATCTAAATCCAGCTCGGCCCATTCCATCATGCGCAGATTCCCGGGGCGCTGATACAACATCGGGGCCAGCAGCAAGGCTGCGCGCACCACCGGACCACCTTTGTAGGCATGCATGGCACGCAATAGCTCACCAAACCTGGCCGGCTCCAAGATGGCAGGAAAGTTCTTTCCTCTATATGGAGTAAGCCGGCTTTTAAGCCCTTCGGTGATATCGCGCTGGGTATTGCTGGCTGTGGGCAACCAGTAGCGCCACACCTGCCGAGCCAGCATCAGCGCCCGATCGGCAGTCTCCATTGCCCCACGCTCCTCCACCTTCTGCAGCACGGACAAGAGCTCCATTGGCTCAACTGCAGCCATTGGCCTCTCTCCTAGCCACGGGAATAAATCCCGCTCCAGTTGGCGCAACATACGCTCCGCATGGCCCGGACTCCACTTGCCCTCCTGCTTGCGATACCACTCCAAAGCCACCGCCTTGAAATTGTCACCCTCTTCGCGGCTACCTTTGAGTTTCCCCAATTTACGAGTCTGGATAGGGTCAGAGCCCTCTGATCTCTGAATCTTGGCCGCGTCACGCGCCTTGCGCGCCGCCGTGAGGCTTACGGCAGGATAACTGCCCAGGGCCAGTTGCTTCTCTTTGCCCTCGGTTCGGTATTTGTAGAACCAGCGCTTGGACCCATTAGGGCTGACCTGCAGATACAGGCCACCCGAATCGGCGAAGCGAGCTTGCTTTCGTTCTGGTGGGCAGATGGCATTGCGACACTGTGCATCGGTCAGCATGGGGTACAGGCTCCGGGAGGAAGGGGGTAGAGGATCCCCACAACGCCCCCCTGGTAGGGGTACAAGCCATTAGCCGCAAAGGCGCATGCCTATTGAGTTTCAGAGGAAGCCGGGGGTATAACTGATCAAAATTATAGGAGCACGCGGCCTTATACCCCCACCTATACCCCCACTCCAGCGTGGCTGGCGGTGGACACCCATGGACTACCATAGACAGTAAACCATTGATTTCACAAAGAAAAAGGGTGTCAACTGGATTTCAGTGGACACCCTTGAACGTTATGGTGGTGGAGCTGGCGGGAATTGAACCCGCGTCCGCAAGCCTTCGTCAGGCAGATCTACATGTTTAGTGTTCTGATTTAAATCTTGCCTGATCTGCCGCGCAGACACACGCTGCAAACCAAGCCAGCACCCTATTATCTTGCTCGGTATCAAGGTGCACGATACAAAGCCAGCTGATGAAAATTCCCTTGCAGCCTGGAGGTATTTCTACCCCCTTGCCCAGCCCATCAGCGTGCTGTTGCAAGGCTCACCGGATTTAAGCGGCGAGTGCGAAACGTTCGTCGTTTGCAGTTAGTTTTTTTGAATCGAGATTTACGAGCGTAACTCAAGCTCGACATGCACCACACTGATCCCGAACCCACGTCGAAACCAGGACAGCCCCATAAACGATATTCTAGTCTAAACCAAGTAAATATGTCAGTTCATGCGGTGAATGGATCACTGCATCTGGTTGCCAGCTTTGCACACCACCAGCATCCCCCAAGTAACCATAAGCAGCGGCAACTGCACCCATCCCCGCAGCTCTAGCCGCAATCATGTCACGCTCGTCATCTCCAACGTAAATGCAGCGTTGCGGTAAAACATTCAAACGTCTTGCTGCTTCCAACAAAGGTTCAGGATGAGGCTTCGAATGTGCTGTCGTATCCCCGCAAATCATGACTGCATTCGACATTGAGTGAGTCGCTTTAGCAATCGGCAATGCAAAGCGCTCTGACTTATTCGTCACAATGCCCCAAGAGTATCCATAACTGCTTAAAGCACGCAGCACTACCTCAACGCCATCAAAAAGCATCGAATGCGAGCCCAGACAGCACTCATACGCAGCAAAGAACTCTTCTTTTAAAACTTCAAACCCTGAATTTTCTGGCGTGATTCCTAATGCGATACGCAACATGCCTCTGGCGCCCGTGCCAACATAAGGTCGATAGCAGTCTAAAGGCAGTGATGGCAAACCACGCTTAGCACGCAATTGATTAGCAGCAAACCCCAAGTCAGGCGCGCTATCAAGAAGAGTGCCGTCAAGATCAAACAAAACGGCATCGATATCAGCTAGGTTCAAATTCATTCTGTGGACCGCCGTGTCGCCAACATATAGTTAACGCTGCAGTCTTCATCGAGCCAATAACGTCCAGTTAGTGGGTTGTGCTGCAAGCCCTTGGAATGCAGAGTTTGCAACCCAGCCTGACGGCAAAACAGCGCTATTTCACTGGGCTTTAAAAATTTATCGTACTCATGCGTACCTTTGGGCAGCATCTTGAGAACGTATTCAGCAGCAACGATCGCCAGGCTGTATGCCTTGATGTTGCGGTTAATCGTAGAAAAGAAAACCCAGCCCCCAGGCTTAACCAGTTGAGCACATGCACGAACCACGGAAGCAGGATCAGGGACATGCTCGAGCATCTCCATACAAGTCACCACATCAAAGCTTGCAGGACGTTCTGCGGCTAATACTTCTACGGGGACTTCGCGATATTGAATATTAGGGGTTGCAGACTCCAATGCGTGCAATTGTGCAACGCGCAAAGACTTGGTCGCCAAATCAATACCCATCACATTCGCTTTTTTGCGTGCCATGGAATCGGCCAAGATGCCTCCACCGCAACCAACATCCAGCACATTCTTACCAGCGAGCGATGCATGCTCATCAATCCAACCCAAGCGCAAAGGATTGATCATGTGCAGAGGTTTGAACTCACTCTCAAGATCCCACCAGTGATGTGCAAGATTTGAAAATTTTTCCAGCTCAGCTGGATCTACATTGATCGAGTCGTTCATATTGATGATTGTGCTACGAGTTAAATGCAGAAATAAAAAAAGCCCCGTTCCCGGGGCTTTTTCATGCAATCTATAAAGATTACTTGCGTGTGCCAACCACTTCGATTTCCACACGACGGTTTTGAGCGCGACCATCTTTGGTCTTGTTGTCAGCAACAGGTTGCTTCTCGCCCTTGCCTTCGGTGTACACGCGGCTCTTGTCGATACCCTTGGATTCCAAGTAAGCCTTCACAGCTTGAGCGCGACGCTCAGACAGCTTCTGGTTGTAAGCATCGGAACCTACGGAGTCAGTATGACCCACAGCAACGATAACTTCCAGATTGATGCCTTGAACCTTAGAAGCCAAGTCGTCCAACTTAGCCTTGCCTTCTGGCTTCAGAACAGACTTGTCAAAGTCGAAGAAAGCATCAGCAGCAAAAGTCACCTTGGAAGCTACTGCAGCAGGAGCAGGAGCCACTGGAGCAGCAGGAGCAGCAGCCACAGGAGCAGCAGCCTTCACCAGAGCACCGTCGCAGCCTTCAGCAGCTGTAGCGGGTGTCCAGTTGGCATCACGCCAGCACAGTTCGTTGGTACCGTTCTTCCACACCAGTTCGCTGGTGCCGTTTTGCCAGTTGTCGATAGCCTTGCCGCCATCAGCAGCCTTGACTTGAGCGCCAGCAGTAGTTGCCAGAGCTGCAGTTGCAAACAGGATCGCTACTTTGTTCAGTTTCTTCATGGTTCTCCTCTTGGGGATTAGCCGCAGTCAAGCTGCGAAATTCATGGACGTCATTAGTGACCATCACCAAGAACGCTGGAAATGATTGTGCCATACGTAATATTCGAATGGATGGCTGGCACTACAGCTTGAGGTAGGACAAAAGCCTAATGGCTATGAGATGTTGCCAACCAACAACATTGCATTGCCTCTAAAATGTCTCCCTTCGTCGTCATTGCATAACTCTGCACAACTACATGACCCAGTTTGCCAAAGAAACTTTGCCTATCAGCCTAGAAGAGGAGATGCGCCGCAGCTACCTTGATTACGCCATGAGCGTAATTGTGGGCCGCGCCCTCCCCGATGCGCGAGATGGCTTAAAGCCTGTGCATCGGCGCGTGCTGTTTGCAATGCATGAACTCAACAATGACTGGAACCGTCCTTACAAAAAGTCGGCGCGTATTGTTGGCGACGTGATCGGTAAATATCACCCACACGGTGACAGTGCGGTGTACGACACGATTGTGCGTATGGCGCAGGACTTTTCATTGCGCCACATGCTGGTCGACGGCCAAGGCAACTTCGGCTCCGTGGACGGCGACAGTGCCGCCGCAATGCGTTATACGGAAATTCGCTTATCTAAAATTGCCCACGAAATGCTGGGTGACATCGATAAAGAAACCGTCGATTTCGGCCCCAACTACGACGGCTCTGAACAAGAGCCCCTGACGCTGCCCGCCCGCCTGCCAAACTTGTTGGTGAATGGCTCGGCTGGTATTGCCGTCGGTATGGCGACAAACATTCCGCCCCACAATCTGAATGAAGTGGTGGATGCGTGCCTGCACTTGCTACGCAATCCGGAAGCCAGTGTCGACGACCTGATGGAGATCGTTCCCGCGCCCGACTTTCCTACCGCTGGCATTATTTACGGCATCAATGGTGTCAAGGAAGGCTACCGCACAGGCCGTGGCCGCATTGTGATGCGCGCCAAGGTGCACTTTGAGGACATCGACCGCGGTCAGCGCCAGTCCATCATTGTGGATGAACTGCCTTACCAGGTGAATAAGAAGACCTTGCAAGAACGCATGGCCGAGCTGGTGCACGAGAAGAAAATCGAAGGCATCAGCCACATCCAAGACGAGTCGGACAAATCCGGCATGCGCTTGGTGATTGAACTGAAGCGCGGCGAAGTGCCTGAGGTGGTGCTGAACAACCTGTACAAGCAAACCCAGCTGCAAGACACCTTTGGCGTCAACATGGTGGCTTTGGTCGACGGTCAGCCCAAACTTTGTAATTTGAAGGACCTGATTCAGGTCTTCTTGCAGCACCGCCGCGAAGTGGTGACACGTCGCACAGTGTTTGAATTGCGCAAGGCCCGTGATCGCGGCCACGTGCTGGAGGGCTTGGCCGTTGCACTGGCCAATATCGATGACTTTATTGCCATCATCCGCAATGCACCCACCCCTCCCGTGGCCAAGGCTGCGTTGATGGAAAAGTCATGGGACAGCAAGCTGGTGCGCGAGATGCTGACGCGCGTTCGCGAAGACGGTGGCGTGGTCAATGCCGACGACTACCGCCCTGAATCGCTGGAGCGCGAATTCGGGCTAGGCCAAGACGGCATGTACCGCCTGTCTGATACGCAAGCGCAGGAAATTCTGCAAATGCGCCTGCAGCGCTTGACGGGTCTGGAGCAGGACAAGATCGTGGCCGAATACCGCGACATCATGTCCACCATCGAAGACCTGCTGGACATCTTGGCCAAGCCTGAGCGCGTTTCGACCATCATTGGCGATGAACTCACCTCGGTCAAAACTGAGTTTGGCCAGTCCAAGCTGGGCGCCCGTCGCTCCACCATCGAATACAGCGCGCAAGACCTGTCGACCGAAGACTTGATCACGCCCACCGACATGGTGGTGACGCTCAGCCACACGGGCTACATCAAGAGCCAGCCCTTGTCCGAATACCGCGCACAAAAGCGTGGTGGTCGCGGCAAACAGGCCACAGCCACCAAAGAAGACGACTGGATCGACCAGCTCTTCATCGCCAATACGCACGACTACCTGCTGTGTTTCTCCAACCGTGGCCGCATGTACTGGCTCAAGGTCTGGGAAGTGCCCTCGGGCTCGCGCAACTCGCGCGGCCGCCCCATCGTCAACATGTTCCCGCTGCAAGACGGCGAGAAGATCAACGTGGTGCTGCCACTAACGGGCGATAACCGCACCTTCCCTGAAGATCACTATGTCTTCATGGCAACCAGCATGGGCACCGTCAAAAAGACGGCGCTGACCGAGTTCAGCAACCCGCGCAAGGCCGGCATCATTGCTGTTGGCTTGGACGAAGGCGATTACCTGATCGGTGCTGCACTGACGGACGGCAAACACGATGTCATGCTGTTCTCTGACGGCGGCAAAGCCGTGCGCTTTGACGAAAACGATGTGCGCCCCATGGGCCGCAATGCACGCGGTGTGCGCGGCATGAACATTGACGACACGCAAAACGTGATCGCCATGCTGGTGGCTGAAGCCGACGACGGCACCGGCAACGTGGTGGAAGGTTCACAAAGCGTGCTGACTGCCACCGAAAACGGTTACGGCAAACGCACCGCCATCAGCGAATACACCCGCCATGGCCGTGGCACCAAGGGCATGATTGCCATCCAACAGTCCGAGCGCAACGGCAAGGTGGTGGCCGCCACTTTGGTGGCCGCTGAAGACGAAATCATGCTCATCACCGACAAGGGCGTGCTGGTGCGCACCCGTGTGGCGGAAATCCGCGAGATGGGCCGCGCCACGCAAGGCGTCACGCTGATGAGCTTGGACGAAGGTGCCAAGCTGATTGGCCTGCAACGCATCGCTGAAAACGATGCCGCAGGCGCAGACGTGGAAGGCGAAGAAGATGGTGAAGCCGACAACGGCGAGGCACCAGACGCTAGCGCCGAGCAATAAAAAGAACGACACCCCACCGTGCAAGCTGTGGGGTGTTTTTTTCACCTAAGATCGCTTTTTTGATAGCTGCTTGCACCATCAAGCGCTGACACAGGCCCCGGCAAACTCAAAATTTGCATTCAAGACAAGGCGCTTGGCCGCACACACCCTACGCAAGTTGGGCAAGGCACAGCCCACCATGTTTTAAGGACTGCGTTGGCAACCCATGGCGCTGGCACTTGTTTTGACTGAATACCGATGAGCCGCCCTTTCAATTTCTCCGCAGGCCCTGCCGCGATTCCCGAAGAAGTTCTGCAACAAGCTGCCACCGAGATGCTCAACTGGGGCGGCTCGGGCATGGGCGTGATGGAGATGAGCCATCGCGGCAAAGAGTTCATCAGCATCTACGAAACCGCAGAAGCCGATTTGCGCGAACTGCTGGCCGTGCCCAGCAACTTTCACATCCTATTCATGCAAGGCGGTGGCTTGGCCGAGAACGCCATCGTGCCGCTGAACCTGTCCAAGGGCGGTGCGGTCGATTTTGTGGTGACCGGCAGCTGGAGCCAAAAATCGCACAAAGAAGCGGGCAAGTACGCCAGCAACCATCTGGCTGCCAGCGGCGCAGCATCCAACTTCACCAGCGTGCCTGATGCCGCCAGCTGGGCGCTGAGCCAGGATGCGCAGTACGTGCACCTGTGCAGCAACGAAACCATTCATGGCGTGGAGTTTCAAGAACTGCCCGACCTGAAGGCGCTGGGCTGCGACGCACCTTTGGTGATTGATTTCTCGTCCAACGTCGCCTCGCGCACGCTGGACTGGAGCCGCGTAGGTCTAGCCTTTGGCGGTGCCCAAAAGAACATTGGCCCCGCGGGCCTGACGATTGTGATCGTGCGTGATGATTTGCTGGGCCATGCGCTGGACATCTGCCCTTCGGCTTTCAATTACAAGACCGTGGCCGACAACCAGTCCATGTTCAATACACCGCCCACCTGGGGCATCTACATGGCGGGGCTGACCTTCCAGTGGCTCAAGCGCCAGCGCGAAGGCGCCTTGAGCGGCGTGGCCGCCATGGAAGTGCGCAACACAGCCAAGGCCGAGTTTTTCTACCAGTACTTGGACAACTCACAGCTGTACGTGAACAAGGTGGATGTGGCCTACCGCTCGCGCATGAACATTCCCTTCTTCCTGCGCGATGAAAGCCGCAACGATGCCTTCCTGACCGGTGCCAAGGCACGCGGTCTGCTGCAGCTCAAGGGCCACAAGTCGGTCGGCGGCATGCGTGCCAGCCTGTACAACGCCATGCCCATCGAAGGGGTGCAGGCGTTGGTGGCGTACATGCAAGATTTCGAACGTACCAGCACTTAAACTGCATTTGCATTGATTAAAAAAAATAAGAGCTGTTAGTGCTTGCCAAATGGGGTTTTCAGATAGATAAATATCCAAAACCTTTTAAATACAAGCGCTGACTGCTCTGCTTTTCGAGGAAACCATGAGCACTCAACCCCAAGCCACACCGGAGCTGCTGCAGCTGCGCAACCAGATCGACAGCCTGGACAACCAACTGCTGGAGCTGGTGAACCAGCGCGCACGCGTGGCCGAACAAGTGGGTGAGCTGAAGAAAAAAGAAGGCACCACGTTCTTCCGCCCCGATCGTGTGGCCCAGGTCATCGAAAAAATCAAGAACCACAACCCAGGCCCGCTCAAAGGTGCGCACGTAGCCGCCATCTGGCGTGAGATCATGTCGGCCTGCCTGGCGCTGGAATCGCCCCAGCGCGTGGCGGTGCTCGGGCCTGCAGGCACTTTCTGCGAAGAAGCGGCCGTGCAATATTTCGGCGGCGCTGCAGACTTTTTGTACTGCAACACGTTTGAAGAAGTCTTCCACGCCACCGCCGCAGGCAGCGCGCAATATGGCGTGGTGGGCGTTGAAAACTCGACCGAAGGCGTGGTCAACCGCACGCTGGACATGTTCCGCAACACGCCTTGCCACATCGTGGGCGAAGTGAGCATGCTCATTCGCCACCACCTGCTGTGCAGCAGCAACTCGCTGGAAGGCATCACCGTGGTGGCCGCACACCCGCAAGCGCTGGCCCAGTGCCACGCCTGGCTGTCCAAGCACCTGCCGCACGCAGAACGCCGCCCCGTTGAAAGCAACGCCGAAGGTGCACGCCTGGCAGCACTGAACCCCACGTGGGCGGGCATCTCCAGCGAACGCGCCGCGCAGCAGTTTGGCCTGCACATCGTCAGCCACGCCATTCAGGACGACGCCTACAACCGCACGCGTTTTGCCATCATCTGCCTGCCACACACGCTGTCTACACCGGCCCCTACGGCCAAGGATTGCACCAGCCTGGTCATCTCGGTGCCCAACCAGCCCGGGGCCGTGCACGATCTGCTGGTGCCACTGAAAACGCATGGCGTATCGATGACGCGCTTTGAATCGCGCCCTGCCCGCACCGGCCAGTGGGAGTATTACTTCTACATCGACCTCGAAGGCCACCCTGCGCAAGCCAACGTAGCGCTGGCGCTGCAAGAACTGCAATCGCTGTCGGCCTTCTACAAGGTACTGGGCACCTACCCCGTGACAGCGTAAGGAAACACAGGCATGTTTGAACAGTTAGGACTGATTGGCTGTGGTTTGATGGGCGGCTCGTTCGCCTTGGCGCTGAAAAAAACGGGCTTGGTCAAGCGCGTGGTGGGTTACAGCAAATCCCCCACTACCACGGCACGCGCACTGCAGATGGGCGTGATTGATGTGGAAGCGCCCTCGGCCCTGCTGGCCGCAGCCGGTGCCGACATTGTGCTGCTGGCCATCCCCGTGGGCGCCACCGAAGCCACCCTCAAGTCCATCAAGCACTTGGTGACACCAGAGATGCTGATCATGGATGTGGGCTCCACCAAGACCGACGTGGTACAAGCGGCGCGCAATGCGCTGGGTAACCAGATTGCCAGTTTTGTCCCTGCACACCCCAACACCGGCAAAGAGGTGGCGGGCGTGGTCCATGCCGACGAGCACTTGTACCGCGGCGCAAAGGTGATTCTGACACCCACCGAGCGCACACTGACCTCGCACCTGCACAAAGCAGAGGCGCTGTGGAAAACGCTGGAATGCGATGTGCGCGTGATGTCGCCCGAGACGCACGATGCCGCTTTCGCCGCCATCAGCCACCTGCCCCACATGCTGGCGTTTGCCATGATGCAAAGCATCACACACCAAGACCAAGCCGATGCCTTCCTCGGTCTGGCGGGCCCTGGCTTTCGTGACTTCACGCGCATTGCAGCCAGTGACCCCCACATGTGGCGCGATATTTTGCGCGCCAACAAAGCCGAGGTGCTGGCGCAAACCCAGCACTTCAAGCAGGCGCTGCAGGCGTTTGAGCATGTGCTGCAATCGGACGATGCCCAAGGCTTGGAAGACATGATCACCCTGGCCAGCGCAGCCCGCACGCAATGCCGCTTTAATCCATCCGCCCCTGCGAACGCCGTGCCCACAGCGGCTTCTATTTAATTTTTTGTTTTTGCGCATGTACCAGACCGCTTTTCTTGACCTGCCCCACTTGGCCACCGCCAGCGGCAGCGTGCAACTGCCCGGCTCCAAAAGCATCTCCAACCGCGTGCTGCTGTTGGCCGCCTTGAGCCAAGGCACCACGGTCATCCACGACCTGCTCGACTCCGACGACACCCGCGTCATGCTGCAAGCGCTGCAGCAAATTGGCTGCGTGATTGCCCCTGCGGCTGTGGTCCCCGGCCAGCCACTGCGCATTACCGGCTTGGGCGGCCAGCTGCGCAGCACCGAGCTGCAAGCGCTCTTTTTGGGCAACGCCGGCACGGCCATGCGACCACTGACCGCAGCCTTGTCGCTGCTGGGCGGTCACTTTGAAATGAGCGGCGTACCCCGCATGCACGAGCGCCCAATTGGCGATCTGGTGGACGCACTGCGCCAACTGGGCTGCCAGATCGATTACCTGGGCAACGCCGGGTATCCGCCGTTGCGCATTGCGCCTGCGGATCTGTCTCAGCTGGACCGCCGTCAGGCCATTCAGGTGCGCGGCGATGTCTCCAGCCAGTTTTTGACGGCGCTGCTGATGGCCCTGCCCTTGATTGCCACCGATGAAGCCGTGCACATTGAGGTGGTGGGCGAGTTGATTTCCAAGCCCTACATCCACATCACGCTGGAGCTGCTGGCGCGCTTTGGCATTGTGGTGGCCAACGACAACTGGCAGCGCTTTACCATTGCCGCAGGCAGCCGCTACCAGTCCCCCGGCGATATCCATGTGGAGGCAGATGCTTCCTCAGCCAGCTATTTCATAGCACTTGGCGCAATCACCACGGGCGTTAATAGCCAAAATGGCATCAAAGTTCTGGGTGTGGGCCAAGACTCTATTCAGGGCGACATTCGCTTTGTGGAAGCAGCCCAGGCCATGGGTGCTTTGGTGGAAAGCGGCCCCAACTGGCTGCACATTTCACGCGGGACATGGCCCCTCAAAGCCATTGATCTCGACTGCAACCACATCCCCGATGCCGCCATGACACTGGGCGTCATGGCCTTGTATGCCGATGGCGTCACCACCTTGCGCAACATTGCCAGCTGGCGCGTCAAAGAAACCGACCGCATTGCCGCCATGGCCAATGAGCTGCGCAAGCTGGGTGCCACGGTGGAAGAAGGCGCGGACTACATCCGCATCACCCCACCTGCCGCGCCCAGCGACTGGAAAGCCGCCAGCATCCACACTTATGACGACCACCGTGTGGCCATGTGCTTTTCGCTAGCGGCCTTCAATCCGGCCCATCTGCCTGTGCGCATTGAAGACCCGCAATGCGTGGGGAAAACCTTCCCAGATTATTTTGAAGCCCTGTTCAGCGTGGTCGAGCCATCGCTCCCCGCGCCAGTGATCTGCATTGACGGCCCTACCGCCTCTGGCAAAGGCACGGTGGCAGCGCTCGTGGCCGAGCGGCTGGGCTACCACCTACTCGACTCTGGCGCGCTGTACCGCATCACAGGCCTGGCCGCATCACGCGCAGGGATTGAGTTAACGGATGCCAATGCCCAAGCCATTGCAGACCTTGTCAGTAGCAAGGCCATCACCTTCGCAGCTGACCAGCGCGTGCTGCTGGACGGGGATGATATTTCGCTCGACATCCGCACCGAACAAGCGGGCATGAACGCCTCGCGCGTGGCCGCATTTCCTGCGGTGCGTGAAGCGCTGCTGCAGGTACAGCGCAACTTTCGCAAGCTGCCGGGCTTGGTGGGTGATGGCCGCGACATGGGCACGGCGATCTTTCCCAACGCCCCTTTGAAGGTCTACCTGACGGCCAGCGCGCAATGCCGCGCAGAGCGACGCTACAAGCAATTGATTTCCAAAGGACTTTCTGCTAACATGGCAGACCTTATTGCGGACCTTGAGGCCCGCGACGCGCGCGACATGAATCGCGCCGCATCGCCCCTGAAGCCCGCACAAGATGCCCTTCACTGGGACAACTCCGAATGCACGATCGATGAGGCCGTGCAGCAAGTGTTGACTTGGTGGGAGCAACGCCAGCCTTTTGCGCCCGTCGCTTAAAGCTGGCAACACTGGCCCGCACACCACATCCGCGCTTTTTGCGCACTGGTGCTGCGGCTTGTAACCCCTAACCCGCAGGTTTGCCTGCACCTCCGCCTACAGCCATAAAAACGTGCAGCAATCGTGTTGCCGGAAACCTGTAAGCGGACAAGGAAATACATGTCTGAATCTTTTGCCGCCCTTTTTGAAGAGTCGTTGACCCGCACCGAGATGCGTCCTGGCGAAGTTATCACTGCTGAAGTCGTGCGCGTTGAGCACAACTTCGTGGTGGTGAACGCCGGTCTGAAGTCGGAAGCCTATGTGCCAATCGACGAATTCAAGAACGACCAGGGCGAAATTGAAGTTCAAGTGGGTGACTTCGTGTCCGTGGCGATCGGCTCGATCGAAAACGGCTACGGCGACACCATCCTGTCCCGTGACACAGCGAAGCGTCTGGCTTCGTGGCTGTCGCTGGAAAAGGCGCTGGAATCCGGCGAATTCGTGACCGGTACAACTTCCGGCAAGGTCAAGGGCGGTCTGACTGTTCTGGTCAACGGCATCCGCGCATTCTTGCCCGGTTCGCTGATCGACACACGCCCCGTCAAGGATCTGACTCCTTACGAAAACAAGACCCTGGAATTCAAGGTCATCAAGCTGGATCGCAAGCGCAACAACGTGGTGCTGTC
>Ga0308157_10001034_pt1 | contig 66901 bp, 69 predicted proteins | sample PhyBR1_FD_201035 | JGI IMG/M metagenome (GOLD analysis project Ga0308157, IMG submission 201035) | Phyllosphere microbial communities from UC Gill Tract Community Farm, Albany, California, United States - DLSLB.R1 | ecosystem: Host-associated > Plants > Phyllosphere > Unclassified | place: USA... | reverse complement strand
ATATAGGCTACATGAAAGTGCTTCCCACTGCCACTCCCAGCAGCACCAGTTTAACCTCCTATACTGGTGCGGCGGGCCGCTACGTGGAGGCCGGTTTAAGCGGGGCCGCCAACACGAGCCGCGCCTACCAATCCGACCTCAAGCGCTTCGCCGCCTGGTGCGCGGCCCACAACTACCCGCCGCTACCCGCCGCGACCGAGGCATTGGTGGGCTTCATCACGAGCCTGGCCGAAGCGGGCAAAAAGGTGGCGACCATGCAGCGGCACTGCGCGGCCATCAGCAAAGCCTACGCCGTGCGCGGCATAGACTCGCCCACCGACGACAAGCAGTTCAAGATTTTTATGGATGGCGTGCGCCGCGTGCACGGCGTGCGCCAGAAGCAGGCCCCCGCTTTCGGGCTGGCCAACTTCAAAAAAGCAGTACGGGGGCTGGCCCTCGACACGCCGGGCGGCCTGCGCGACCGGGCCATCCTGCTGCTCGGCTTCACGGGGGCCTTTCGGCGCTCGGAGCTGACGGCGCTCAACATCGAGGATTTGAGCTTTACGGAAGACTGCCTGATTGTCTCACTCAGCAAAAGCAAAACCAACCAGCTCGGCGACCACGAGGAAAAGGCCATTTTCTACTCGCCCGAGTCGGCCGTGTGCCCCATCCGCTCCCTGAAGGCCTGGCTGAGCCAGCTCGACCGTGTGCAGGGTCCGGTGTTCGTATCGCTACGCAAGAATAATCAACTGACCACTAACCGGTTATCTGACCAGACTATCAACGTACTGGTACAGCGCTACCTGGGCGCGGGCTTCACGGCCCACTCGCTGCGCGCTTCTTTTGTGACGGTAGCTAAGCTGGCCGGGGCCGACGACAGCAAGGTGATGAACCAGACCAAGCACAAAACGAGCACCATGATTCGGCGCTACACCCGCCTCGATGATGTTAAGCAGCACAACGCCGCCAAGGAATTAGGCCTTTAAATTATGCGCCCAACTTCCGCCAAAAAGTCGCACCAGTCCTTGAGGGGTAGCATATGATACTGCGCTACCCCTCATGCCCCGTCTCGGCGCGCCGCTTCTGCGCAGTAGCCTGATTTACTACACTGGTATAAGCAGTTATAATTCAGCCCTCAGTGAACATGGCCCGCTGTGTCTGTCCCAGCAACCAACATCCGCTCCCTACGCCGCGCCCATCACCCTGTTTGCTATGTTCTCTTCAGAGAAAAACTATTGCGCCGAGCGTTTGCTCATCTCCCCAAGCAGGACCGCCAGCGCTCAATCATATTGTTGGTGGTCAATGACATACGCAGGCTGCGCAATCGCGTGCACCAAAATGAGCCCATTCGCTGGCGGCTAAACCAGCTGCAGAGGCAACACCAGAAATTTTACAGCTTATCGCTTGGATTGAGCCCAAACTGCGCCCCTGGCTTCAGCAGCTAGACCGGTTTCCCGCAGTGATAGAACTAGAGCAAACCCGCCGCTTTACCCGTAGCGCCTCGGCTGCTAGCTAATTCGAAGGGACATACCCACTAAGGGCGAAACAAAAAACCCGGCTCCATCACCAGCATATGTATCTGGGAGAGGGAGTACCAGGATAGTGCAAAAATATATATTTAAATAAATTTTAATGATGCAATTACCTGCTGGTTATCAACTCGTTTCCGGGCTATTTGACAGCCTGCTACTAATTGCCTGTATGGCCGTAATAGCCGCAGAACGCGCCTATTTCTGGCACCGGTCATCTTGTTATTACGAAAGGGGCAAAAGGGAAACCCTGGAAAAGCTAGGTCAAGCCAATGAGCAAATAGCGGGGCTGACGGCCGACCTCACCCGTTTTCAGGCGCAAGCGACGAGCAGCCAAAACACCTGGGACTTTGTAGCCAATTATGTAGCAAATGGGGGAGCACTACTAGCGCTTACCACTATCCGCAAGCACCCCGTTCAAACCATCCCCACGGAAGAGCAATCGGGGCCGCATCGGGGCAGTGAAGCCGACATCTTTATACCCGTCCCCATTTTTACCGTCAAGAAAGACGAGGCGGGCCCTGTGGAGCGAGTGCCGGTAGTTGTGCTGACCGATAAAGCCGACGATGAGGAGGCGGATTCTTTTCACGTCGTCGTCTTGCAACCACAGAAGGTCTTAGCGCAGGCAGACCTCCAGATGCTAATAAGGCCGGTGTTCGAAGCCCATATCCACATTACCGTTATCAGAGACCTCTGGCAGCAAAAACCCACCCAGTACCAACTCTACATTGAGCCGACTGCGACCATAAGCCAAGGGGCAAGCTCCCTGGCAATGGACTGGCTGGTGAAACGGGCCAAGAAGGAGGGGGTAGGGGAAATCTTTGGCTTTCTTACGCACTCCATTACTAGTGAGGCGCACCGGGGGCGCCTGCATAACTTTTACCTTAAAAAGCATGGCTTCGTGCACACTCCCGTTGGTACCGAAACCAGATTATCTAAGCTGTTGCCCATTCTCCCTAGCGCGGAACAATAGTCAACGGGTCAACTCGCAGAGGTACTCAGCCACCTTTGATTTAGCGAGCGTAATGACCCCAAGTGGCCTTCACCAGTTGGCGCCGGGGGCGTGCGGCTGAGCCAGCCACTGCGCGTCGTAAGTGAAGGAAAACACCTCTTTGCCCCGCACCGGCACGGCCGAAAGAGTGCCCATCAGTTGCGGACCCTGGGGCAGCCCTGCCAGTCGGCATACACGTACAGCTGGCGGCGTTCAATGGTCTTGGCCATGAAGCTACTCGGAGGGTGACTGTTTAGGTGCTCGCGTGCTGACTATCAGCTCGGCGTCCTGCAGCTTACGCCCCAGCACGTCGTTGGCCGCTAGTTGCAGAATACTCTTTTCCAGCTCCAGCACGAACAATACCTGTAAGTAAGCACCCAGACTCACTGTCGACATACCTTGCTCGATGGCGTGTAGGGTATTACGGCTAATAGCCGCCCGCTCCGCTACGCGGGTGGTGCTGAGCTTGCGTCGTAGGCGGGCTAGGCGAATATTTTCGCCTGCTTGCGCTAACAACTGCCGCAGCCGGGGCAGCATAACTAAGGGGTCTTTCGCCATAGTGCGCAACATACTACGCAATGGCGGCACCGAATGCTCAGCATATTGCGCATTAAGCGGCATTTTATGTGAAAGAGTGACTCGGCACATTCAATTTATCTTGCCTGCCTGAGTTACCTGTCATACGCTAGGCTACTCGGCATACAAGACGTCAACCTAACGCCATCTCCGGAGCAACAATGCGGGCTGGCCGCCCATTAGCACATCAAGAAACGCCCGTATTGAATGTTCTACGTTGCGTTGTAAAGTAAAGCAGATGGGACATTTCTATGCAAAAGGTCAGTGGCTGCGCTTCCCTTACCCAGCTTTTTGCAGTTACAGTCTCGCCCGTTCGCCCGCGGCAAGTCTACCCGAATCCCTTTAGCGCTAAGCAGCTCGCTTCGCCGGGTGATACCTTGCTTACCCTATGCCCAACTCTACCCGCTTTTTTCCCAATTCCTGGTCCGATAGAAGTATTCATCACCAGTTAGGGGCAACCATTTGCCGCGCGGAGGGGCTGTACGGGGCGGTAGCTTATTGGACTATAGGCCCCGAAGTGCTGCACGCCCAGCTGGTAGACTTACTGAGCCAGCCCGAGTCGTTTTGCTGCGTAGACTTGCATCTGCCCACAGACGTGGAAAAGCTGCACGCCTTTCATCGCCTGGGGGCGCGGCAGCTTTTTGTGCAGTGCCACGAAGTGCGCCAGCGCGGCGAGCGCCATCTGCACCGCCACCTACTGCATACCAAGCTATTATTATTTGACCTGCCGCTCGGGCAGGCCGAAGTGTGGGTGGGCAGCTACAACTTCACCAAGCAGGCGCTCCTGGGAGCCAACCGCGAGGCCTCAGTGGTGCTGACCACTACCCAGGGCTCGGCCCTGTATCAGCAGGTGCGCGCCTACCTAGAAGCCATTCGGGCCGATGCGCACTGCCACCGCTTTGACCCGGCGCGGCTGGACGACTACAAAAAGCTGCAAGGCCTGCCCGATGATGAGCCCGAGCCCGAATGCCTGGTGCTGCCGGTGGCGTGGCACTCGGCCCGAATGCCCACGCTGGCGCGCCAAACGCTGCTGCTGCTGGGCCAGGCCCCCGACGAGCGCCGCGCGCTTGCCCAGGCCGATGCGGCGAATACGCCCGTGGTGCTGCGGGCCTACGACTTGTCTACCGGCCTCACCACCCATTACGGCGTTGTTATTCAGAACCAGGGCGCTATCGACCGGAACGTACCCTCGTCCTACGACCTTTCGTTTGGCCAACGGCACCTGGCCGTGCGCCCGCCCGAGACGTTGCCCTACGTGGCTCCCCAGCTCCATCCGCTGCCGCCGGCCGAGCTGCGCGAGTTCGGCTTCTGGGCCAGCCTGCTGGTACTGGATAAACTACCCGCCGCCCTCCACCTGCTGCCCCGCGAGCGCGATGACACCGCCCACTGGCAGCGCGATTGGCAAGCCACCGAGGAAGTGCGCACGCACTTGGAAGCTGCGCCGGAGGCCTTAAACCAGCAGCTTACCCTCCCTTTTGGGGAGCGCCCCCCGGCTCCGGACGTCCCCCGCGCGGTGCTGCCCGACCTGCCGGCCGAGCAGTGGCTAAGCTGGGCGATGGAAAGCTCGGTGCGCTACCGCCGCAAAGCCAAGCTGGGAAAGCTCGACGTATTTGGCGCCGCCTTCTGGGACGAGCGCGAGCCCGCCCCGCCCACCGCTTTCGAGGAGCTGGACAACCAGTTTTCTCCCTACAACCTGCGCTATCTAGCGGCGGCGTACGAACAGCCCCTGCGCCAGCGCTACTACGAGCCGGCCGGCATCGCCCAGCAACTCGCCCTGGATGGGGACCGGGTACCACGGCTGAAAAAGCTACTGGAGAAGTACCGGCTCCGCTACTAATTTATTGATTATACCTGCCTGTTGCTCAAGTGGTTGTTCGTAACGAAATGATTTTATCATTCCGCCTCTGCAAGTGCTTTAGCGGCCAGTAAGCGCTTGCCCATGAATCAGTTTGACTTCTCGGCTGACCCGCCAGCCACCACCCAGGCCGAAGACTACTTCCAGCGCTACGGCTTCGCCAGCCGGATTGCGCAGGTACTCCTCAATCGGCGGGAGAGCAGCAGTATTACCCTGGGCGTGTACGGGGCGTGGGGCGAAGGCAAGACTTCGGTCATGCGCTTCATTGAACAGGAGCTCGCGGCCCACAGCGACGCCATTGTCATCAACTTCAACCCGTGGCGCTTCTCCGATGAGCCGTCGCTGCTACTGGCCTTTTTCACCACGCTGGCCGAACGCTTAAAGCCGCTGAGCCCGGATACGCGCTGGTACAAAACCCGCAAGGAAAGCATCGGGGAGGCCGTGCTCAAATACGCGAGCTACGCCACGGTGCTGAAGGCCACGCCCGCTTCCGGCCTGGCCGATGCACTACCGAGCCTGGGTAAGGCCCTGGCCGACGTGCCCCTGGAAAAGCTCAAAGCGCGCATCGAAGAGTTTCTGCAAGCGGCTCAGCGTAAGATAGTCGTCATCATTGATGATATCGACCGCCTGGAAAAAACGGAGATTCACGCTGTTTTCCGCCTCGTCCGGCTCACGGCTGACTTTCCCTATACGAGCTACATTCTGTGCTTCGACGACCGGATAGTGGCATCGTCCATCGGCGAGCGGTTTGCGGATGGCAGCCAGCAATCGGGGTACGAGTTTCTGGAGAAAATTATTCACGTGCCCCTGCGCCTGCCCCAGGCCACGAAGCGCGATTTGCGCGACTACCTGTTTGGCTCGCTGGCCAAAGCTATCGAGGAGGTCGGGGTAAGCGTGCCGGCGGCCGACCTGGATAAATTTCGGGAAAGCTTTGGCAAGTATTTTCTCGCTCGCTTCACGACACCCCGGCTGGCCAAGCGGTATGTCAACAGCCTGTCCTTTGTCTTGCCGCTGCTGCAAAACGAAGTAAACTACCCCGATTTACTGCTTATCGAGGCGACGAAGCTCTTCTACCCGAGTATCTACGCCCTTATCAGGGAGCATCCTGGGTATTTTCTCGGCAGCTTCGAAGTGAGGCACTGGTCGGCGCAGGATGAAAAAAAGCGCCATACGGTGTTCTTTGAGCAGCACTTAAGTTCTTTCTCACCCGATAGCCAGGCTTCTGTAAAAGAGCTGCTGGCGGAGCTATTCCCGAAGCTGGCCGAGCTGTGGCCAACCAGGTACTTCCACCCCGAGCACGAGGAGCTCTTCAATGAGAAGCGCATTGCCTCCGCGCATTATTTCGACCGTTACTTCTCCTACACCATTTTGAAGGGCGAAGTATCGGACGTGGTATACGATGCCTTTTTCAACGCGCTCTCGGGCGACCCACTCAAAGCGGAGGAGTTGTGGCGGCAGTTGCTCGCAGCTGGCAACCTGTGGGATTTACACTTTCGCTTCTACGCCAAGCGCAACGAGTTTACCAGCGACCAGGCTACCGCTTTGATTTCCATATTAGCTGGCCACGAAGTGGAAATCAAGGCTAAAAAGCGGCCCGATGACTCATTTGACCACCACTTTGATACCGCCCGGCAAATAGCTTCGCTGCTTACTTTCAACGTGGCGGCGCCGCACCAGTTAGGGGTGCTCGAAGCAGTTTTTGCGGCTCCCGTCTCGTTTGAGTTGCTCTACCAAATGACGCACGAGCTACTCCGCCCCCAGCGGCGGGGGGAGCCGGTAAGCAAAGACCTTCAAACCCAGGCCAGCACGCGGCTCCTGGCGCGGGCCTTGCAGGAGGCCGGCCCGGTTTCATTGGTCGCGCTACACCAGACTGCCGTGCAGCTGCTGTTTAAAATCTGGGCGCAGGTACGGGGCCAGGCCTCGCTGAGCGAGTACCTCGACCAGCACCTACCCGACGAGGCCAGCCTGCTGCAGTTGATTCGGGCGTTCATCTATCCCACAAATAGCAGCTCGCAGGCAGCGCCTTATCTCAGCGATTTTGGCCAGCCGGAATTCACCTTCATGCAGTCGCTTTTCGACCCGACGCCCTTCGCCCGGCTCTTATCGCCGGCTCACCAGGAGGTACCGCCTACTTTTCCGAGCGCCGGCTACCGGCAGCCGGCCGCTGATGACCTGCTGCTCCGCCAGTTTGCTTACTGGTGCCAGCATCCGCCAACGCCAGCGAAATGAACTAGGGGTAAAGCGATAACTTGAGCTGGTTAAGTAAAATGGACAGCGAGGGGGCGCTCCTTGCAGTACTAATGTCCGGCAAACCCTACCAGTAGCTTGCCGCTTACCCCTATAAAACATACCCCTCCATTCAAGGCTGCGTGCGTGCGCCGAGTGTCAGCTTCCAGTCTTTCTCCCCAGCAGTATGCCACCGCCGTCTCCTTCCAGGGCGCTTTCCAGTGTTCATTACTCCAACGCCGGCCATGATTTTCATGTGCTTTGGGCAACTCGACGCATCATCGAGCTTCTTAACCCTGCCAGCACCTTGCGTGCCGTTAAAATGGAGGGCGTTGCGGCAGAAGACACTGCTGGTCTCCCGGCGGATAAAGAACATTTTTTAGCCGCAGATTTAACCGAATATTATGGTGGAGAGCATTTTGCAACGGCTACCCGCACTGTAATCGCCCAATTAAAATACAGCACTCAACACCCTGACGAAGCGTGGACAGCCGCTCGGCTGCGCGAAAGCAAAGGCAAAAACAACTCGGTTTTTGAGCGGCTACTGGCCGCTTATCAAGACTTGCTGGCCGCAGGAAATTCTCGTGCCGATGTGCAGCAAAAAGCTACGGTTCGGCTTATCAGCAACCAGCCGCTACATGCCAAGCTCCTGTCGTTGTGGCTCGCTACTCAAGCAGCCCTACAGGTCGTAGGCTCCTCGCCGGTCACCTACGCCAAGCTGCTACGGCAGCTGCCAACCGAGCACCATGCCGAACTGGATAAGCTGTATGACCTGCTTGGGGTAGCAAGCAAGCAGGGCGCGAAAAGCAAGGAATTTACTGATTTCTGGCGGGTGCTCGACTTGAGCGGGTGCGGCGCTGAAAGCCGAATGGGCCAGCAGTTGGCCTTAATGCAGGAATTAGCACCATCTGTCCCGCACGGCGGGCGCGATGTAACACTACAACTTACCGACCTAGTCCGCCGGCAGGCACTACCACCTGACGATGCCGGTACATCGCTCCGACTGCTTACTCGTACTAGCGTATTAGCGGCTCTCGGGGTAGTTGAGGAGAGTGAATTATTTCCAGAGCCATCAAAGATTAATGTTCCCACTCAGCCTGTTCCTACGGCGGAGGCGGCGAAGCTCGCACAAGCCCTCGTAACCACTGACCAGCGGTTTTTAGCGCATGGCGAGGCCGGGGTTGGTAAAACCACTACGATTCAGCAATTACCGTCGCACCTGCCCGCGAAGTCAGTGGTGCTGGTGTATGATTGCTACGGAGGGAGTTACGGCGAGGGAGAATATACCAACCAGAGCAGTGGTCGCCATACGCTTCGGCGCGCTTTCTGGCAGTTGAGCAATGAGCTGGCGCTGGCCACTGGCCTACCTTTTCTCGTTGTCCCGCCTGCTGATAAATATACCTTGCGGGACCATTTTCAGCGCCGGCTCACGGCGGCGGCAAAAGTAGTGGAAGCTGCGGGCGGGCTGCTGGTGCTGGTGGCGGATGCGGCCGACAATTCCGCGTTTAAAGCCCGCAAAGACCTGGAAAGCGACTGTTTTATTCCCTTTTTATGGGAGTTGGTGCTACCAGTTAATTGCCGGCTGCTGATGACTGCCCGCACGCACCGCCTAGCCAGCCTGCAGGCCCCGGCCGGCACCCGGGAGCTAGCATTGACAGGGTTCGATTTGGCAGCTTCCACCCTTCGTTTGCGGCAGGTATTTCCCGCGGCAACTGCAACCCAGGCGGCCACATTTCACCGGCGCACGAATGGCAACCCCCGGGTGCAATATTATTGCCTCGACCCTAGTCCTCACGTGCCCGGCTCCGAAGCGGCCCTTGCGCATACGCTGGCGCGACCGGCCACCAGCGCGGCTACCATCATTGATGATATCCTCAACGCGGCCCTGGTGGAGGTGGCCGAGCCGGAGCAGGCTACCGAACAGCTTGCCACCCTGGCGGCCCTGAATACCCCCATCCCGCTGGACATTTTTGCGGCAGCCTGCCGCATATCATCAGCCCAGGCAACTACGTTTTGCCACTCATTGACCCCTGGTCTTCTGCTGCAAAACGGCTTTATCAGCTTTCAGGACGAAGATTTTGAAACCCAGCTACGGGAGCGTAGCCGGGCCGATGGCCCGCTGCTGGCTACGCACCAACGGCTCGGCGACTACTTCCGGCCCCTGGCAACTACCAGCGCTTACGCGGCCCAGGCCGTGGCCGAGCAGTACGCGGCCGCGGAGCGCCGCGGAGAGCTTATCGACCTGGCGCTGGAAAGCCCGCCCCTGACGTTCATTACGGACAGTGCGGAACGGGTGCGCATCGAACGGAAGCGCTTGGAACTGGCGCTACAGGCGGCCGCCGAGCTGGGCGCTGACCTCGCCGGGGCCAAGCTGCTGGTACTGGCCGCCGAGCGGCTGCAGGCTAACCACGCGCTGAAGGCGCTGGTTACGGCCGACATCGCGTTAGCCGCGCACTTCGGCAATGTCGGCACCGTAACGGACTACTTCCGAGACGGTACTGATGACGCCTGGTTGGGAACCGTGCATTATCAACTGGCTGCCTACTATGCCACTGACCCCGGGCAACGGGCGCGGGCCAAGCACCACTTAGGTAGCGGCCATAGCTGGGTCGACCGCTACTTCAGTGTTTCTGATTACGAGCGGCATAACTGGAAATTAGAGGCCTCAGACATTGCCTGCGAGGCGGAAGCATACTACTGGCTACGTGGCCCGGAGGCAGCCTCTCAGATGCTGCAACGCTGGTCACCTGCTGAGTTTGCGGCGGAGGCGCTCTACCTGCTGCTACAGCGCCTGGCCAAGCGCGTAGCAGGGCCAGCGTTGGAAACGCAGCTGCGCTCCTTGCAGCTGCCCCTCATGGCGCAAGCGCTAGCCCAGGCAGCGCTGTGGGAAACGGGCTACGTAGTCAGCGAAGCCTGGAGTAGTACCGTGGCCGCCCGCCTGCTGCCGTTATTACAGAAACAGAAAATTAAATCCGCGCTTACCCACTGGTCAATGGGCTGGGAAGCCAGTGGCTGGCTACTCTGGCCTTTGCACTTAGCCGAACTGTTTACTCGCCGGCAGTTGGCGAAGGAAACTACGCTCCTGCTCCTGGGTATGCTACCCTCCTTTTCGTTTCGGGAGGCCTTCAAGGATTCGGGCTACGAAGAGCTTGTGGCCCCTATTCGCATTGCCTGCCTGCGAGCCCACTTACAGGCTCAGCCGCTTACTGGTCTGGACTTGTTGCCCCCGTTGAAACAGGGTGACTACCGGTACAAAAGCTATGGTTATCACGAAGACGATTTTTACCGGCGAGACCTCGACCATTTTATTGCGCTCTACACCCACTGGGCGCAGTGGCTCAGCGAAGCGGTGGTGTCCGACGCCGTGCAGCAGCTGATTCGGACGCGCCTGCTCGACCTACGTCCCCCTCGCAGAACCTCCACGGCGGGCTTTCGGGGCCGGCAGGCGCAGTGGCTGCGCAGCGCTAGTTCGTTGCTGGTCCGGATTTCGGGTACCGAGGTCCTGCTTACCGAACTGCTCGACCAGGCTGCGCGCCTGACCAGTCGGGCCCTGGCGCGAAGACTTTGGGAGTACACCTCTTGCGAAATATTTCGTTTTTGGCCGGCTCCCGGGCTCGCGTTTCAGTGCCTGGAGCGGGTAGCTGCCGATGCCCGCGCCGACGAGCTGGCCGTGCATACCCGCTGGTCTATCCTGCTGAGCTGTGCGGCCATCAGCTTTCCGCACGACGAAGCCTTCAGCCGGGGCCTTTATACCGACGCCATTAACGCGGCCTATCAGGGCGTAGGCGACGATGTGGCTCATCGCCTGGCGGTGGGGGCGCAGGCTGCCAGCCAGCTTGGCCACACTATGCCGCCGGCGGAGGGCCATGCTATTGCCACGCAGCTGGCTGGCCTCGTGGAAGCCTATCAGCCCTATCTGTCAGAAGACGATGCGCAGCTGCCCACGCACGCGGTACTGGCCGCGGCTACCACCCTGAGTCCGGCGGCGGGCGTAGCCCTGGGCCTGCGCTGGGATGCGCTGGATGTCGTTCGGCTACCGGAGGGCATCAGGCCGGTCGTGCAGGCCGCCACGGGGGCGCACTGCTGGCAGCCGGCGCAGGCGCTCTGGCTCCTCAAGCTCCGGGGAGAATTTCTGGACATTTCCCCTGATGCACTGGAGGTATTAGCCAAGCTGCCTCATACCACTGCGGCGCAGCGGCAGCAACTTGTCGGGTCATTGAGTGCGCTAGCCGATTGGGTAGCGCGGGATACGCCCCTGGCTCGCCGGCCGGCCGCGCTGCGACGGGTTGCCGCGTGGGCAACCGACCGGCAACTCTCTCACCTGCCGGCCATTCGGGCCATTCAGCAAACCCTTGACTTTACCAACGCTCTGGCCCCTGCCGGGGGTAGCGCTACGGCTGAAGAGCCGAGCCACTACGAGTTAGAGCGCCAACAACGCCAGCAGCAATGGGCCACTGCTGCCCAGCGGGGTGATGTTGCTGCATTCGATGACTGGTTGACTACCAACAATTCTTCTCAGGAAGCTATGGTACCGGCTTTGCTGCAACTAGGCTACGCCGTTCTGCCAGCTCGCCGGGTGGAAGTGCTTGATTTATTGCTGCGGGTGCGCAGCCACCGGGAAAGCCAGGGTTACGCCGTATTGAATGCCCTTGCTGAACTGCTGGGCGCATGGCATACCCTTATTCCCGTGCGGGAATGGGCCGTGCGGGGCTTAGCTGATTTCTACGGCGCTAACCTGGCGCGCCTGGTAGGCGACAGCGGCCAGCCCGCTCACCTGGAGCAGTTTTGCCAGCTGCCCTTGGTAAATCAATCGCGGGCGGCCTTGCTGCTACCTGCTGTTTCCAAGCAACTAGACTCGCTCAGCTCGGCGGCCCTTTGCCAGGTTGCCACAACTCTCCTTAAAAATAGCCCCGCAACGGAGCTACTATCCTTCGTTCAGTGGCTACTGGACCGAATGCAGGCGCAGTTGCAGGCCGAGAAAAAATCGCTGCCCTTCAGCGAGTTACTGGCCCACCCGGACGCCGTAGTCTCACCGCCGGCGTTGTTTGCGCAGCTTATCTGGGCGGTGAGTGGCGACCCCGACAAACGGGTGCGCTGGCAAGCCGCCCACGCGGCCCGGCAGCTGATGAGCTTGTCGGAAAATGACGATTTCAGTCAGCACTTTCTAGCCGAGCTGCTAAAACTCACGCGCACCACTACCAGCTGGCTGCCCACTTCGGAAGAGTTTTACTGGCAAGGTGCGCGGGTGTGGGCCTTAGTAATAGTTGACCGCTTGGCCGACGAGCAGCCTAGTGCACTGGTGCCCCATGTGGCGATACTGAGGCACCATCTCTGCGACGCCCAGTTTCCGCACGCGCAGATTCGGGAGCTGGCCCGGCGCATTCTGCTTAAGGCCCACGCCTATGCCCCCACGGCGCTTACCCCCAGCGATTTGGCGCGCGTGCAGGCGCGCAATCGTCCCGCCTCCTCGCTGGTAAAACGTGGCTCACACGTCCGGGCAGTCGAAGCTTTTCCGGAAGTGAAACGCTCCAACCAGTTCAAGTTCAACGAGCTTGACACGGTCGACCACTGGTTTGAGTCACTGGCCGAAACGTTTGGCCAAACCACGGATAAGATAACTGCGCTGGTTGAGCAGTGGATGCTGGAAAAATGGCATCGCACGGCGGCTGAGTGCGAAGCAGACCGGCTCCAGGACCAGGACCGTTACCAATCGGGACTATTGTCGCACTACAAAATGGACGACACCACCGTGGATAGTCTCGAAATGCACCTGACGCATCACGCGCTGATGTGCGTGGCCGGTTCTTTGGTCGACAAGTACCCTATCCGGATGGATGACTACCCCGAGCCAACCTCTACCTGGGAAGCATGGCTGACGCGCTATTTGCCGCACAGCGGTTCGCCGGGCTGGCTGTCCGATTGGCGCGGGCCTGCGCCGCTACGTCCCGAATGCTGGGGAGTGCTGCCCAAGCCATGGCGGCGGAAGCCCCTACGACATTACTACGAAGTCCTGGGCTTCGGCGAGCCAAGCCGAATTGGGTGGCTGGTGCTGCACGGGCGGCATAGCTTCCAAGAAGACGAATATGAGGGCAGTGTCAGCGTGAGTAGCGTAGCCGTAGCCGCTGAAGCTGGCCGGTCGCTGCTGGGGGCCTTACAGGCAGCGTGGCGGTATGACTATGTATTTCCAACGTTCGGGCTTTCCGACAGAGAGCCTGAAATGCTGGATGGTATACCTGCGCTGTTTACCCTAACGCCGCTGTTAGACGAGGAAATGGGAGGGGATGAACGGGGGCTCGAGCGCCACGACATGGCTGCTCGCAGCGTCTACACCTGCTATCCTACGTTGAGTGCCCACTTTGTCTCGCACGGCGGGCTTACGGCGGGCAAAGATGGCCAGTACTATCTTGACCCGGATGGGCAGCGAGCCGTTGAATACGAGTTCTGGGACGATAGTCTGCACGGGGAGCGTAGCAACCGTAGTGCCGAAGCCCATAGTTTTGGGCACCGCATTTGGGTACGCCAGGACCTGTTGTTGCATTATCTGGCAGCTGCCGGCCAGGTCCTCTTAACTCACGCTACCTTAGCACGTAACGTATCGCCCCGTGAGTATTCCCAAAAACAGCGTATCAGTGACCCCGGAACCCGACGCCTCGCCCTGCTCCACCCCAACGGCCACTTTGAAACAGTGGCAGGACCATGTACGCCTCAGCCAGCTGATAATCCGGGAGCTGGGTAACGAGGATAGAAACGGCGTGCTGGGGCGATGGATGGCTCAGCGCGTAGCCGAGCTGCTGCGCCGGGCCGAAGCTTCCGTAGACCCGGCAGTGAAAGAAGCTGCCGAGCGCGAGTGCCAGGACTTAATCATTCGGCTATGGGAATCCCGAGAGAGCCGGCCAGAAGAAAACCAACTTATTGGCTGGATAACTAATCTGCTTCAGTTACAACGTAAGGAACTGCGCTACTTCTGCCTGGCGATACGCGACCAAATTCCAGCCCCACTGCGGGAAGAGATGCGTCAACTGCTCGCCGAACACCAGAGTGACTTATCGGAGGAGGAAGCTAACATCCTCTATTTCGTGACCAATGCCTCGCAATTGCCTTTCTTCAACCAGGAAGCAGCGGTGGAGATTGACGGGAGTGAAATACAAGAAGAAACTACGTCCGCGTCCACGGCGGAACCGGTTGACCGCCTGGCTGAATTTTTGGCCTTCATTACGAAAGAACGGCAGCAGTTTTTCGCCCGAGTTTCATCTTCACCTCCTACCTAAGTCCCGGCCCGTATCCCTGCTGACCGGCGCCCCTCAGTGCTGCCGCGCTCCCCAAACCTTTTGACGACGATTAACCAGTAGCCTGCCGAAGAACTCGAAAGAGCTGGGCGGGAGCCAGCGGCTCCCATTTACGCCGGCTATAGGTTTCGCGGGCCTCCTCCAGATGGTAGGTCAGCCAACTGGGGTATTCGTATTCGTGTGCCAGCGCCGCCAGGGCCTCATAGGCCTCGGCCGTGGCGCGGCCGGCCAGCAGCTTGCTGAGCATATTACGAAAAATACGCAGCCGGTCAGCCCCCACCGGCCGACGCCCGTTTGGGGTCTTCGTTTCACTTACTCCGACCTCACTTATTACCCATCGAAGCAGGGAGACTACGTGCTCATCGGAAAGGTCGGGGGGCAGGGGCGTAATCCAACTTAGCCGACCGGACTGCCGCTCCATCAGGCTAACCGCTAACTCGGGGCTGAAGCTTAGCAGGTGTTGCCAGATAGCCCACCAGGCCACGGTCGGTAGCTGCTTGACTACCACTGCGTTAAACAGCGACTCGTGGAACGCCGCAAACGTCAACACATGCCAGACCGGGGCCGCTGGCGACTGCGCAAACAGAAAATCGCGGAATAGCTCGGCGGATTTAAAACGTAGTGCCAGAAGCTTGCCCAGCGTTTCCTGGGCAAACAAACTGGGCCACTTGCCCGCCATCACGCCCTGCAACGCCCATCTCCATAGTGCCTCCTCGGGCACTTCAGTCAGTAGCTCGCCCAATCGGGCGAGCCCATAGGCACTGGCTTGTATCTGCTGCCAGTAGTCAGACTGGGCAGCCAGGTACCGGAGCACAATCCGCCGGTGATACCGCAAGGCAACCCCAAACAACTCGGTACGATGAGCCGCACTTACATGGCCGAACAGCAGGGTCCGCAGCCACGGTTGCCACTGCGCCACCGTGAAGCTGGCAATCCGCCCGGGCTGCACATCCTGGCAGAACAACAACGCCGTGAGGGGAATAGAGTCCTCCTCATAAAAGGTATTTAGCGCCTGCCCGAACTCAATGTGCGGGGGCGCGGCCTCCACGGCCCGCCAGGCCAGCTCGCCTAGCCGCTGGCGCAACCGGGCCGACGACCGCAGCCAGGAAATTCCCTTCCCTATTTCCGTTGTAATCCGCTCGCAATGGCCGCTGCTGCTGCGAATGAGCAGTTGCCGGGCTATCAGCCAGCTAGCCACCGGATTGGGGCGGGCGGGGTGCGAGAGGCGGATGAGCAAGCGATGGGTGCGACTATTCATCCGCCGCCGCAACTTGGCCTGCAGGCGCTGTTGCTGCTGCATTTCCCGCGTTTCGTGGTAGCTGGTGCCAGCGTAGCTGTCTACTTCACAAAGCCAAGCAAAGGCCGTATCCAGGTGCCACCGTTGGCCCAACTCATAGAGGATGGAGAACGTCAGTTGAAACCGGTCTTTCCGGCAATGACTACCGTCCTCAAATAGCAATAGAGCCGTCCGGAAGAGGCTCGCTACAGTAGCTACGTGCGTAGTTGTGCGTAGCAACGCGAGGACCAGCTCGAAGTCGGCCACATCTACCAGCGCCTGGCGGGGAATGCCTTGCTGGCCATAGCGCTTCGGCTCAACTTGATAGGGCTGAGTCAGTGCCGTTGGACGAGGTAGCTGCCGGCGCTGCACCCAGCAGTTTAGCACGCGGTTCCGCAGGGCCGGGTCGTGGGGGATATTGGGCACCTCACCCCGCATGAGCAAGCGGCGCAGGGCGAATGCCAGCCACGGCAACACCGCTTCGTTATCGGTGTGCTGCCAGGCCCGGCTGATGACAATGTTTCGCACGAATTCGGCCATCTGTAAGTCGGTGCCATAGTCCTGCCGGGGCCGGCGAACCAGCCACCGCAGCAGCGCCGGCAGATGACTTACCGCAAGGCCATCCTGCAAGCCGCCGGTATAAATCGGGTCAAGAAAGGAGTTGTAAGCACCAGTCAGGGAAGTTTTACGCTGCGGGGTGAGCAGAGGCAGCAGTTCGTCGGCCGCTAAGGCGCCTGGCCACAGGATATGGAGCAACGTCCCCCGGAACTCGTCGTCGGAGTCATCGGCTGGGATGGCCGTGCGCAACGGCCGCAACTGCTGGTAGTCGGCGGCGTTTCCCACAAATTGCAGCGTTTGCAGCGCCTCTACTCGAATGGCGGTGGCCAGGGTGACATCTAGCGCCTGCTGCACCAGCAGGGGCGCCAGCGCGTGGACTGCACAGCTTACGGCCATCTTATGCGCCAACGCCCGGGCTTCGGGCGGCGCGCTGAAGTCCGCCAGAACCGGGGCCAGCTGGCTGGCTAGGTGGGGGTGCGCCAGCCGGGTCATATACGGTTCCGCCCGTTGCAGATACAGGTGGCGCTCCGTGGCGATAGCCAGCAGCTGGGCTACCAGGCTAACCCGTTGGGCATCCGTCGCGGCCAGCACATCGGCGCGCATCGCGGTGAGCGGGTCCAATTGCACCAGGATAGCCGCAAATTCCGGGGACAACGCGGCCAGCCACACGGCCGCGTCGCGTAGTGCCGGTACCACGCCCGCTTCCGGAACGGCTGATTGGAAGAGCTTACGCAACTGGGCGGGCGCGACTTCGGTTTTGTACAGTGCCCAGGCAGCCAGAAAATCAGCAAAAACCGGGTGAGCCCACCGCACTTCCGTGACTAACCCGTCTTTAGTCGATGGCACGAACAGCCCCGTATCCTGCACTACCTCTATCACTAACTCCTTGCTTAGCAACAAGTGGGGCTTATCCGGAAACAAGGTTAGAATGCCGGTCACGTCGCGCAGGGGCAGCCGCATTTCATCCTCATTCAGTTCATCAGCGCTGATTACCCGGCGGCGGCTACATACCATGACAACGGCTAGCTGGGCGGCCACCCGCAGGCGCTGGTCGACATCAGGTAGCCGAAAGTGGCTCTGCTGCGGGTTCCAGCCTTCTTCACACAGCAGTCGGCAGCCACTTTCCAGCAGGTTAATGCCTTTGCCGATAGCCGGCCCGAAGCGGCCAAACTCCCAAAGCTTGAACAGCAGGGCCAACGTGACGGGCCGGGTGGCCAAGGGCACCGCTTCGGCCCGCTCCACCGCCGCAATCAGGGCGGCCGCGTCAATTTCTCTGACCTCGGCGGCCTGGGCCACCTGATACTTCGTGAGCGGGGCCAGTTGCAGCACCACTACCTGCTCCGGCTGCTCCGGCGACTGGCCAAAATAGGCTTCGAGGTGGTTCGTAAAAGAAACCGGCCAGGTAGCGGTGCGGCTCAAAATTCGCAGGTGCAGCCTCGCGCTGGGCCATTGCTCCAGCAAGCGGCCTATTGCTCGCGCCAGCTTAACCTCATGCAGCAAGGCCTCGTCGAAGCTATCGAGCCAGAGCCAAAGCTCCTCTTCGCGCCGCCCCAGCCAGCGCCGAATGCGTGGGTGGCCTATCAGCTTAGCCTCTATTTGCTGCCAGCTGCCATACTCACCCAGGTTTAAGGATACGCTCATGCGGGGCAGCCCACTCAACTGCTGGTGAGTCCACTCGGCTGATTTTCCCATTCCCGGCTCGCCCAGCAAAATCAGGCACGGGGTCTGCTGCCACCGCTCCAGCGGCTCCGCCCCGGCAATACTGGTAAAGTAGTCGGGGTGGGTCAGGGCTTCGTCCACGGCTGGCCCCATGCCCGACACCCACAAACGCTTCCAGGGATATTTTTGGTTATCAACCATATGTGATTAACAGTGGCCGGAACTACTTTCCAGAAAGATAAAGAAGAGGCGCAATAACGCCGTTTCCGGCTACCTGAGTAGCTGAATCGCTTGGCTCAGCTGCGCTAACGCCCGCAGCAAGGGCTTGTTCCGCTGACCATCCGTTTATCTTTGGCAGGCGCACCTATACCTACTTTTCACGCATGAGTCCAGCCAGTTTGGAGCCCATTATCCGAGAATTAATAGCCTCTAAACGCGAGGGAGACTATTGGGATTTTAAAGCTAAGCCGCACGAAAACAAGGGTAGCTTGCTGCATGACGTGCTATGCCTGGCCAACTCGCTGCACAAGGGCGACCGGTACCTGATTCTCGGCGTTGAAGACCCTATGAAGGGCGCTGCCATAGTGGGACTCGGCCCGACAGAAGCCGGGCGAAAAACCCAATCGAATTTCATTGATTTTTTGAGGGACCAGAAATTTGCCGGGGGCAACCGACCGACAATCAAGCTAATTACCCTAATACTCGATGGCCTGGAAGTAGACGTGTTGGTGATAGCTGACGTGCCAGCCAAGCCTTACTGGCTGACGGAGAATTATACCGACGGGAAACGGCTGGGCCAGCAAGTATACACCCGGGTCGGCGACACGAACACCCCAGTTGATAAGTCGGCTGACGTCGCCTTAGTCGAAAAAATGTGGCGGCAGCGGTTTGGCCTGGACTTGTCGCCCACGGAGCGAATGAGGCAGTTGTTGCGCGAGCCCGCGGGTTGGGATGTTGGCTTTGATACCAAACGCAACGCCTACCATCGGTCGTTTCCGGACTACCAAATTAAGCGTTCGGCTACCGAACCTTTCTGGGAGCCCTACAGCCATTCCTTTTTTAACAAAAACTCCTTTCTCGGCATGGCTGAGTTCATTTACAACTCCACCATTCTCTTTGAGTTAGAGTATGTCTATTTGGACGAGAGGCGGCTGTTGTTGCCTGCTCCTGAGACCGAGCAAATAGCTCTGCTGGGTCACGAAATGCATTACTATTATTATGATTTAAGTGAACCAGCCGGCGATTTTTTCACCTTTCTCACCTCCAAAAATCCTACTCTAGAGTCCCGAGGCTCGACAGCCCCTTTTCTGGTCTTTCGCGATAAAGCTAACCATCAGGCGTTCAGAGATTACCTATCTGCTAATCAGATAAAACTGGCTGACATTGTTCCAAGTAAGAGCGCGCAGTTAGCCGTGCAAGCGCTACAGCGAGATGGTCACTCGCCCTCCATTGACTTGCTCGAAATTGACCGCATTGGGCAGTTGTATTCCGTCTGGCGCGGCACGACATAGGCCCTAATTGAAAGTTTAGTCCAGAAGTCGCATTTGCCAGCTTCTGCGCAGTGCTTTACTTAGCCATCTCGTAGGGCAGGCCGCGATACTTCCAATCGGGAAAGCCTTCTTCCAGGCGCACCGCCCCGTAGCCGTGGGCGGTGAGCAGCTGCACGGACTCGTCGGCAAACACGCAGAACGGCCCTCGGCAGTAAGCCACGATGGTGCCGGTGCGCGGCAGTTCTTCGAGCCGGCCCACCAGTTCGGCAAACGGCAGGGACACGGCCTGCGGCAGGTGACCCTGGCGGTACTCGTCGGTGGAGCGCACGTCGAGCAGCACCACGCCTTCCCCGTCCAGTTTGCCCAATAGCTCCATTCAGGGCATGAAATTTTAAGATTAACTCAGTCCAAACCATGATTAACGGCGATAAAAAAGACAGTGACGTGCTGCGACACTACTGCCAGGTGCTCACCGAAAGTATCCAAAGCGCTGGCCAGCCCTTCACTGAAGCGAACCAGATTCAGCACACCTATCTGGACCTGCTTCGACGGATGCGTTGCAGCTTACTAGGGGTTGTTGTCCACCTGGAGCGCTGGCCGGAAATAATCGAGTTGAAGCTGCCCATCTCCCTGGCATTTCGCACAGCGCTGACGGATGCCCTGACGGGGCTCTACCTGGCAACATTCGACGACGATGCGCAGGCATTTCAGCATGAACTGATGGTGCTTGATATCGAGTACTTCAAGTACGTCAAAACCATTTTTGAAAATACGGCGCTGGAAATGCCCACTGCCAATGCCGCTGAGATAGCCCAGGAAGAGCAGACCCGGTGGACCACGCTGTACCAGAAAGCGGAACACCTGCTGCGTGTTCCTGGTGAACCCCAGTTGAAAAGCCCGGAAATGCTGCGCGAGCCCCGGCACCACTACCTGTTTCAGGTGCCCAACGGCCACACGCGCCCGCTATCTGAAAAGGATATGTTCCATCAAATCAAGGCGCACCCGGCTACGCAGCATCTGGCCCGGCTTTACATCGTGCAGCGCCACTTATCCCAGCAGCACCACTACGCCCCGGCAAACCGCGATTTTATTCAACTGCCGCCAGCAATTGACTGCCGCTATTGGTTTGAGGCGTTGGTGTATGTCATTGAAATAAGCGGCATGCTCATGGCCCTGCTAGATGTCCACCAGCCAGTACGCCAGGAATTAGGCGAGCACCAGGCTGCGCTACTGGATTGGCTAGCTGACCGTGCCGAATGATACCTGCCGCTTCTCCCGCTTGGCCAACCCTGCTTGGCTTTTCGCTGCTGCCAGCCGTGGTTATGATTGCCGGCGCGGCCCTGGCCGTGTGGCGCGCCCCCGGCCCCAAGTTGCGCAGTGCTATTCTGCACTTCGCGGCGGGCGTTATCTTCTCCGTGGTGGCCGTGGAGCTGCTGCCCGACATCGTGCAGCACCACGCGCCCTACGAGGTGGCCCTGGGCTTTGGCCTCGGCGTGGCCACGATGCTCGGGCTGCGCTACTTCACTCAGCGGCTGGAAAAGCAGTCGGAGACAGCCCTGGAAATGCCGGCCGCGCCGGGTGCGACTCCGGTGAGTTCTGCCGGTACCTCGCCGCTGCCGTGGGGCCTGCTGGTTGCCATTGGTATTGACATTCTCATTGATGGACTGCTGCTGGGCATTGGATTTGCGGCGGGCGCGAAGGAGGGCACCCTGCTGGCAATCGCGCTCACTATTGAATTACTCTCGCTAGGCCTGGCCACGGCGGTGGAGCTGCGCGACGGCGGGCACAGCAAGGGCCGGGCCGTGGCCATCGTGGCGGGCACTTCCTTAATGCTACTCGTGGGGGCGGGTATCGGCACTACCGTGCTGCGCGGGGCCACCGGCAACTTGCTCGAAGTAGTGCTTTCCTTTGGCCTGGCCGCCCTGCTGTTCCTGGTCACCGAAGAGTTGCTGACCGAAGCCCACGAGGAAGCGGAGACGCCGCTACTCACGCTGGCTTTCTTTGTCGGCTTTCTGCTGTTTCTGCTGCTGGGCATGGTTGCCTGACTCATATAGTAAACATCCGTACCGCTTATACATTTCTCATGCACACCGTTATGATTGACCTCACCCTGACGCCGGAAGGTCGCCGCCTGGCCTTCTCCAAAGAATTGCTGGAAGTGGCCCACGTTTTCCGCCGGGTGGGCGGGGCGGCTGGCCCCTGGCAGCGGGTGGCCGTGAACACCCGCTCGCCCTACCTGGATGCCGATGTCTTCGCACCGGGAACGCAGTTGGAATATTACGTGCAGCACGAAACACAGCGGGGTGCCGCAGAAGCCCGTAGTCACCTAGTTAGCACCACGCTGCCCTTATAGTCCATCCCGGCCTGTATGCTGCGCGCTCACCTACTTGCGTCGGCGGGGAGCACGCCGGGGTACTACAACCGGCGCAGGCGGACCACTACTTCCCGAATGACCGAAAAGGTGTAAGTCGTGACCTGTTTTCCCGGCTGCACGGCGAGGGCCGCCGCACTGGCAACCAGCACCGGGGGCCGGGTAACTTCGTGATAGAGCTGCACTCCCCGGTAGCAGGTGAATAATATACCGGCCGCCAGGGCAAACAGCGCCGTGTAAAAGGCAATTTTCTTCGTGTTCATTGGGTTGCGCTTGTACAAAGCCGGGCACCAGCCCGGTGGTATGCGGTGAAAAATCAGTTGAGGCGAAGGAGCGCTAACCCGCCCCGACACGGGTAAGTAGCCCCTATGCAACCTCGCCGGCAGGCTTCGAGAGGATAAAAGCAAACTTTTTTTGGAGAGCAGAAAAATGGCCGGGTCAGCCAGCAGCGCGCTTACAAAGGTGAGCCAGCAGCAACGGCGATTTGTTAGATACCCGCATCCAGGCAATTACCTTTGCAGCAAGCACTTGCTAATAAATAGCGCCCGTTGCCTACCTTATCAAGGGGGCTGCAAGCGCGGTTTAATAGGGGGGCCAGACGCAACTATATCATAAGCTTGCCGGAAGGCAGCTCGCCAGCGGGGTGGGGCAGAAACTCTGAGCAGATTCATCGCCACAAACCTGCGATGGCCGCGCAACGAATCATAGGACACCATTTGCGTTTTCGTTATTTGCAATTGTTATTAACGCAAAACGCCTTTGTCACTCCTCGACAACTCCCAAATTGCCTGCGAATACTGCCGGCAAAAGTTTGTCCCCAAAAAGCGGTGGGTACAGAAATACTGCGGCAGCCCCTGCCGGGTAGCGGCCTGCAACCAACGCGCTGGGCGGGCCCATCCGCTCGAAAGCCAGTCGGCCACCAAAGCCCGCCGGCGCAAAGAGCGCGGGCGCACGCCCACCGCCGTAGCTGCCAATCAGCCGGCTCCAGCGAATGAGGAAGTACTCGCCGCCATCGGGCAGCTGGCCGAGCGCCTGTCGGCAATGGAACAGTTGCAGCAGCAGTTGCTGGCCTTGCTCCTGCCACCGGCCGCGTAGGCGGCCTTATCCGATAGGCATAAAAAAGACCTTGCCGAATCAGCAAGGTCTTTCTGCATGTTGCTAGTGCTTTCCTATCAATGGCGAGGGGCACCGGTTCAAATGTAGAGCTTGGAGCTTTACTTAATCGAGCTATTCAGCTCATCGCACAAGGCTTGAGGGATAGCCAGGGTAATGGCCTCGCCGCTCTTGCGATGGTAGAGTTCGGTGATTCGGGCATTGACAGCTTTAAGTAGCTAGGCTGCTACTTGGACACCCGGTAAGTTGGCCTTGGCACAGCCAGCAACCGAGCTTCGTAGGGCAGCGGTTGCAAACCCGCCAGCCTACACCTTCCTTTACTACACCTACTCAAATTCCCTTTTCTATGGAGCTATCCTTACTCGACGGTGAACGCCTCTTGCACCAGTCACCCAACCAAGTTGTCAGCCTTACTACGCACCGGGTGCGGCTGCACCGGGCTAGTGGCTCGGCCGCCCATATTGTGTCCATGATGCTGGAGAAAGTCAGCTCTTGTGAAATTCGCTACCTCAGTCACCCGTGGCTATTGCTGGTGGGGGCACTGCTGGCAGTAAGCGGCGTATTGGCGTTGTTTCAGCGGGTCGAGCCGGGCATCGTGGCCTTGCTACTACTAGTTGGCGGCGGGTTGCTTATCGCTTATTTTGCCTCGCGTCATCACGTAGTCAGCATTACCTCCGACGGGGGAACCCGCCTAAGCTTCGAAACCAAGGGCATGCAGCGCCAGGTAGTGATTGGCTTCATCGACCATCTGGAGCAGGCCAAAGACCAGCGAATGCTTCAACTAAGCCGGGGTGGGCATTCTCTAGCTGGCCAACCGGATGCGCTGTACGCTGCCCGCTAACGAGCTGTGTGTAGTGAGGTACTACTATCACTCGTTCCGGTATTTGAAGCGGCCATCATTTCTGATTTACCGACCTCGTTACGGGAAGGCAAACGCGCTTTGCGGCTGAGTGATGATGATTTTAGAAAATAGCGAATAGATTTTACGCCTTCCGGAAAGACTCTGCTCACAGGTACCCCCTTCAATTTACAAGTCCGAGCGGACGGGCAAAAACGAGGTAAGCATGAGGAGAAAAAGAATTGGACACTAACAAAATTCTTACTAAAAATTCGCAAATAATGTATATACATCAATCCGCCACCTTGCGAAGTGCTCGCCTGCACCACCATTCTGCTTCGCACCACAACTTGTCTGAAAGTCCTTGATTATTAACTTAAAAAAAATCGACTCGCCTTGTTTTGAGTTTTTATAAATTCTTTCATATTCTTTACTTATTTAAGGGTGCCATAACTTACTTATTTTCAAATAATTGTCGGCATCAAAAGGGGAAGGAATGCCGCGCTACTAAGGAAGGAATGCCGTGAACTAAGGAAAAGATGCCGTTGAAGTAAGGAAGGAATGCCGTGAACTGAGGAAGGAATGCCGTTGAGTAGGGAAAGATATTGATTTCTTCCTTAGTTTGCGGCATTCCTTCCCTAGTTTGACTCATTCACCCATGAAAGGGCTCCAGACCACCAGGCTCCACGAAGTCGCATTTCTAAGCAATACCATCATCCGTTCTCCGCTGTACCTCAGTAACATCGAGGCCCGGTTGTTTGCGCTGGCACTGGGGTGCCTGCACCAGAAGGAGGATTCGCTGGAGTTCTCCGTGCATTTTAATGATGTGACGACCAGCTCCCGCAATGGGGGTAGCCAATACACGGTGCTGCACGAAGCCCGCGCCCGGCTTACCCAGCCGCTCATCACGCACGATAAGAGCAAGGGGAAGCGCCGTAGTGATGCCATTCCGCTCTTCACCATCATCACCCTGGATGAGGGCACGAGCCTGGTCACTGGCCAGTTCAACCCTATTCTGAAGGAGTATTTGCTCGGCCTCGCCGGCAAGTTCACCACCGTAGAGTTGGAATCACTGTTAACGCTTAAAAGTGCCCACAGCCAGCGCCTGTTCTGGATTCTGCGCAGCTACCACAACCAGACCTGGCAGGAGCCTATTTCGTTCGAGCAGCTGCGCGAGTGGTTGTTTGGGGAAAATTCCGATATCTATCCCCTTTGGAACGACTTCAACCGCTACGTGCTGAAACCCGCCCTCCTGGAGTTTCAGGCCATTGGCTGGGCAGTGGACGTGACCGTCGAAAAGCGGGGCCGCCGGACGGACACGCTTTTGTTCAAAATGACGAACACCCAGGGCAGTGCCGAGACGCCGGAACTGAGCAAGTCCAAAAAAGCGCTCACCCTGGGCGAAATTACCGAGTTTCGCGAGCTTCTGGCGGCTAAATACAAGGAGCTGCCCGCGCTCTACGACCGGCTGCGACTGGACTTTGAGCTCAAGGAATACCAAGCCCGCGAAGTAGTCAACAATATCTCGGACCTGACGGCCTATCGACTGGTCACTAAGGTGCTCTACGAAGTGCGCCTCGCCCTCTCCGACCGTAAGCCCCTTAAATCGCTGGCGGCCTACACGCTCAGCCAACTAAAAGCCGTATTGCCCGTGTATCAGCCACTGGGTGAGGCAGTAGGGAATCCGGCTGAGCCAGCCTCGCAGGGCAAGGCTACCAAGAGTCCGCAACAACAGCAACTCGAAGAGGCCCGGCTGCGGCTGCAATTCGTGCAGCAAGAGGCCCCGGCGACCCTTTTTTCCGAGCAGGATAAAGCAGCGCGAACAGCAGAGCTGGAAGCGGAAATCGCTGCCCTGACAAAGCAGTTGGAGCAGAGGTAGCTTCAGAAATTCAGAATGAAAATAACGAGCGCTCTAGAACCGCGTAGCACTCAGATGACCCAGTAGTACTTTTCAATCAGGTACTGATAATACGCTGCGCCGCAGTGGTAATCAGGATGGCGGTGTAATGTCATCGGATTCGCCACTGGTCACAGTGAACAGCGTTTAGTGAGCAAATAGATACAACAGCTAGTCCCCAAAATGTGCCCCTTGCAATTGCGGGTCGTCAACTACGACCTGCGTATGGGCAATATCCTCCTAGTGGGTCCAGAATTAACAACGCTTTTGGTGAGCCGTATTTTTAGTATTATCTGAGAAGGCTAACGGCAAGTGGTTTCAGGAGACATTCCATTTGTTGAATTATATCATAAAAATGTGCAATATGACGACATTATACTGACACGGTAACGTCCTAAACAGTAGGTGCACAATATGCTTTTACCCATAATACGTGATGTGCAATTAAAGTGTCTGTGAAAAATAATTTATTGGTAGTCAGTAATTAACAATGTATAATCGCAAAACATCCACTAAAAAGTGGATGTTTATCGGGTGCAGCTGTATATCTTTGTTAAGTACAGAATGAAGGCAGCATGTAATAACCACTAATTGGTTGGCTGTTGCTTAACGTAGCTACCATATGCTTGCTTCTCAGATTCCTGCTCCTGCCCCAGACGAGGTGGCAATGCTCCGTCAGGAAGCTGATAAGCAGACTTTTCGTAAGGAGCAGTTTTCGTTTACCCGCTACTATTATGAGGGCCGGGTAACGCGGCAACGCTTTACTACTCCGGCGCTGGATGAATTACACGACACCCAGGTTCACAACCAATATCGGGAAAAATACCAATTTATGTTCCCCGAGCAGCTTGTTCGGATGCGCGAGCGCTACGGTTTGACAGCTGCTCGCATGGCGCTACTGCTTGACTTTGGTCCCAATCAGTATGGTAATTACGAAGCTGGCGAGGTGCCTAGCGCCTCAAACGCCAAGATTTTGCGTCTTGCCAATGACCCGACTACGTTTCTAGGCATTGTACGCGATAAGCGCGAGGAATTGCGGCCGACTGAGTATGAGAAGCTGCGTCGCCACATTGACGCGTTGCTCGACGCACAGACGCCGCGCCGGGTTGCTGGCTTGGCTGTAGCCCCCACTTTCTCAGTGGCCGAGCCTGACCCCGACCAGTATACCGGCTACGTGGTGCCGAGCCCGGAAAAATTTGCCGAACTCGTGCTTTACTTTTTTGGCCACTTAGATAATCTATTCAAAGTAAAGCTGCTCAAGCTGCTGTTTTACTGCGACTTTCAGCATTACCGCCTGTTTGGTCGAGCTATTACCGGCCAGCGGTACCGGGCTATTCAGCATGGCCCCGTACCGCAGGAATACGGACAGCGTCTGCAGGAAATGGTGCAACAAGACCTATTGCAGGCCAGCTTTCACAGCAGCCTGGTACAAAGCTCAGACGGTAGTCCGGTACTCGTGCATAAAGCCACGCGGGCCGCCAGGCTGGAGGTGTTCACCGACACCGAACGGCAGGTTATTCAACAGGTGTTTCATCGCCTGGGTCGCAAGACCCGGGTTGAACTGGAAAATCTAAGTCATACCGAGCGCGCCTGGCAGGAAAACAACGCGCAGCACGGTCGAATCAGCTACCAAGCCTACGCGTTTGATTTACAATCGCTGCCGCTGGGCCAGTAATTTTCGCGCTTAAAAACCTTAACTAGCACTATAAAAAACTAAAAACCAGCCATCGCAGGCCGCGACGACTGGCAAAGAGAAAAGTAATCAACGATTGGACCCGTAGTTACGTGGCCGGGGGTAGTGCCCCGGCAGCTTCTCTCTTCCTATTTCAAGTGAGGGTGCAAAGGTAGCGGCTTCCCGTTACGGAACAAGACTTTGCCCTGTTGCGAGGCCCGGGCTTTTGCTCACCCCCCGTTGCCGGGTGGGCACCCCCTTATTGCCTTTGCGCAGGTGGCCTTCGAGGGCTGCCCTACCTCGCCGTGCCTAGTTGCTAGAAGTAAGCCAGGCAGGAACACGGTGGCCCCAGCCGCCTGCGCGACAGGATGAATAGTCACTCTGTAACAACCCGTCGCTTTTATGTCTTATTTAGATTATTTAACGGTCAAGGAAAGTCCGGCCGAAATCTACGCGCGCAAAACGGCGCTCTATTCCATTTTTGACCGCCTCGGCCAGGAGTTAGAAATGCCCCCTTCGCGCTACGAGGAAGCCAAAAAACGCTATACTTCCGTCAGCAACTGGTTGCAGGGGTGTCGGAAGCTGGGGCCGCTGGACCCCATCATGTTTGGGCAGGGGTCCTTTGCCCTGGGTACTACCGTACGCCCGCTGCACGGCGATGAGTTCGACGTAGACTTTATTAGCCACCTGCAACTGGCGCATCCGCAGCTATACACGCAGGAGCAGGTATATGAGCTGATTTTGAGTCGTTTACGGGCCAATGGCGACTACGTCAATATGGTGCAGCTCATGAAACGCTGCGTGCGCCTGTGCTACGCCAACGAGTTTCACCTGGACATTACGCCAGCGGTGAGCAATCCGACCTGCCCACGGGGCAGCCTCTACGTGCCCGACCGTAAACTCGCCATCTGGAAGGACTCCCACCCAAAGGGATACGCTGAGTGGTTCACGGACATTGCCAAGTTAAAGCCCCGGTTTACCACCCTGAGTAAATCGTTTTCAGAAACCCGTCACGTTGCCCTCGGCACCACGGAGCCCCTGCCCGAGCAGCAGGCTTACCGCGGCGTGCTGCGCCGCGCCGTGCAGGTGATGAAGCGCCACCGCGATACGTTCCGGGAAAAGCAGCCTCGGTTGGCTGACTATGCCCCCATTTCCATCATCATTACCACGCTGGCGGCGCACGCTTACGAGCTGGCGGTTGGGCTGGGCGAATACGATTCGGAGTTCGATTTGATGAACGCAGTTATTACCCTGATGCCCCGCTTTATTGAGGGACCCGACTGGAAAGGCTGCTACCAGGTGAAGAACCCGAGCAATGACGGCGAGAACTTTGCCGACAAGTGGAGTGAGCCGCAGTACCATTTGGTATTCACGCAGTGGCACCATGCCATGCAGCGTGACTTGCAGACCTTGGAAAAGCTGCACGGCCAGGATGAGCTGCAGAAATCACTGCGCGATTCGCTGGGGGCGCCGGAAGTAGACCGGGTGTTCAGCAATCAGTTGCAGCAGCTCAACCAGCAGCGGCAGCAGGGCCGCCTGAGCATTACCGCGCCCGCAGCTGCTCCGGCCGCCGCCAGCATTCCGCTGGCTCGCAATACGTTTTTTGGTCGGGCTTAATTTACCTACGCATGGCTTACCAAGGAATACGACCCTTGACGCTGGCGCAGCAGTATGCCGCGTTGCGCGTAGACTGGCCGGAAGGCGAAGCGCAGCTTGACCAGCACGGGCTGCGGTGGACAGGGCCGCTGTAGCCCACGGCGCTGGGCCGGCGCTACGTGGTGCAGGTGAGTTACCCGTCCCTGGCCCACGAGCCGCAGGTCCACGTGCTAGGCCCTTCGCTGAAGCAGCTAGCTTCGGGCCGGCGCATTGAACACCTCTACTGTCAGAAGACGGAGCGGTTGTGTCTGTACACCCCCAAGCAGCACGAGTGGCGTCCGCAGCTGCGCTTATCGCGCACCCTGCTACCCTGGGCCGCACTGTGGCTGCTCTACTTCGAAGATTGGGTAGTCACGGGTGAGTGGCGGGGAGGCGGCACGCACCCTACGCCCCGCCCGGCGCGCTCTTTCAACCGCACCATTCTACGTCGCTTAGCATGAAAAATACAGAAGAACTGGTGGCCAAGCCCCCGAAAAAGGCGCAGCGGCAGAAACCGAAACCAGAAGTGGTGCGCGCTATCTACGCCCGCGCTGCCGGCCGCTGCCTGCTGTGCAGCAAAGAGCTGACCATGAGCCGAGAACTGGGAGAATATGCGTTTAACATCGGCGAAATGGCTCACATCGTGGGCCAAAGCCTAGATAAGACATCGCCTCGGTCGGATTTTGAGCTGCCGAAAGAACTGCGCGACGAGGCCGATAATTTTTTGCTGCTCTGCTCCGGCTGCCATAGTATCATCGATGCTGGGGCTACGCGCAAGGATTTTACCGTGCAGTGGCTGCGGGACTGGAAAAGAGACCGCGAGGCACACATTGCGCACGTGACGGGGCTGCCGCAGAGCCACCGCACCTGCATTGTGCGCCTGGTAGGGCTTATTCGGGGGCAGGCGGTGCAGATAACCACCAGCGAGTGCAATAGCGCCACACTGCACCATTCCACCCCGCGCTTTGCCTTTTTTCCGTTGGTATACGGTCGGCAGGAAGTGGAAATAGACCTGACCCGGCTGGGCGAGCCGGAGCACAACCCGCAGTACTGGACCAGTGTGCAGTACCAGGTGCAGACGGCGCTAACGCAAATTCGCACCGGTATTGAGCGTGGCGAACTGGACCACTTATCTGTTTTCGGCTTCGCCCGCATCCCCGTGCTGGCCTACTTTGGCTTTGCCCTAGGTAACAAGGTTGCCACTACGCTTTTTCAGCGGCGGCGCACCGATGACAAGCCCTGGCACTGGCTCACGGCTGCTGAGCCGAGAGGCTTCGAATGGGTTTGCCTGCAAACCGGTACCGATGCGCAGTGCGTAGCGCTGGTGCTCAACATCAGCGGCACCATCCAGTTGGCCGAACTGCCCACCCCGATTGACGAGCGCTACTACGTTGTCGGAATCAAACCCATTGGCTGCGACCCGCAGCCCGATGCGTTGCTCTCGGAGGCTTGCCTGCAAGCATTCCGGCAGTGCTACCGGCAGGTGTTGGCTCACCTGGAAGCTCACTACAAGCTTGCCCGCGCCGTGCACCTGTTTGCGGCCGTACCGGCCGGGGTAGCCTTATTGCTCGGGGCTGACCTGCTGCCCGACGTGCAGCCGGAGGTGATTTTGTACGACCGCCAGCCCCGCGAGTTCAGCCCGGCCCTGCGCCTTAATTCACCCCGCTAGCTGGCGGCTATTGAGGTAAAGGTTCTTCCTGTTCTTCGCCACGCAGTCTTTACCTGAGTTAAACAGGTATGGGCTGCGTGGCAAAGTAGCGGTTCATGCCAGCAAACAGGTAGTCGGCCGCCTGCATTTCCTGAAGCTGCTGCGCAATATCCGCTCGTAAGTCGGCTTCGGGTACCGCCAGCAAGGCCCGCTGCAACAAGCGAAACGCCTTGTAAATTTTATAGCGCAGCGTCTTGAGCTCGACCCGGTTTAGCCCGTAGTATTGCTCCGCAGCCGTTACGTAGGCCCCGGCCGCCGGATGGGCCGCTACCAGCGTCACTTCCTGGGTTACCTCGTCAGCCTCGTAGGCGAAGTACTGGGTCGGGTCGTCGAGGTAAGGATTGAGTAGCAGCGCCTGCTCCCGCTGGTGTTCCTGCTCGTAATGCGTCAGTTTATACCCAACGGTTGTGGCCAGGGGGTCAGGAGAAAGCTGGCCCACCAGTTGCTGAAGGTCGGCTTCGGTAGCCTGCGCGTCAACTGACGGCGCGGTCAGGGGCGCTGGCCCAGCCGTGGGAAACGCATCATTCTTGTACGACTGATTGCAAATCTGACAGGCGTACAGGTAGTTGTCGTAGGTGTAGGCTAGCCACCAATAGACGCTTTTCGGTCGGTAGTGCTCCACGTCGCCGTGCGCGACGATGGCCGTGGTGGCCTCGCAGTAGGCGCACTTATCCGCGCTTTCCTTCCTGAGCTGGGTTTTAGCCCCTTTCCAAAACGCGGCCCGGAAGCTGTGCTGCGCTAGGGTGCCACGTAGAATATCACGTTGAATTTGCAGCAGCTCCAGGTCGCGGGCATGCTTACCCTTACCCCGGTACTTGGCCGCAACAGCCTGGGCGGAACGCTCTCGCTCTAACGAAATCATGACTTAGCGGGCATTCAGGCTTTCCTCGATGCGCTGGAGAAGCGCCATCTCCGGGTCACTTACCAGCGGCGTGGTGCGCTGGGGCAAGTTCGCCGCCAGTTTGGTTTGCACGCGCGTTAGCTCGCGCTGCTCTTCGGGGGAGATGCTTTTCCCCTGGGCCTTGAGTGCGGCGTACTGCTGCTTGGCCGTTTCTACTTCCAGGCTCTCATCGGTGGCCAGGCCAAACACGGGCGACATTAGCAATTGATTAACCAGCAGCTGCTGCGGTGAGCCAATGAAGGGTATCACTTCTACCGCCTGGCGCGCATTGCGCCGCAAGGCAAACAACTCGCCCTCCTGGGCCTGTTGCGCGGTTAGGGCGGAATGGGTCGTCGCTACTACTTGGAAATTGGGCAGCTTGGCGCTCACAAAATCGTAGAGCAAGCGCTGCCATTTCGGGTGCAGGTGCAGGTCGATTTCGTCGAGCAGCAGCAGGCCGCGGGCGTGCAGGGGGCGGCGGTGGTCCTGAAAGGTTTCGGTAATGCGGAACAAAAGGTCGCCAATCCATGCGGCCATGTTCTGGTAGCCGTCGCTGAGCTGTTCCAGCGGCATCAGCCCGTCATTAGTTTCGAACAGCACCTGCTTCTGGCGCTTGTCGATGGAATGAAACGAGATACCGGGCAGAAAGCTGTTCAGGGCCTCCCGTATTACGGTCAGCCCATTTTTGCCGCCCCGGTAGTCGAGGTCCATAATCCACGTAGCCAGCGGGTGGAGGGTCGCCCCCGCGTCAAACAGGTTGCGAATATTACCGGCCCGGCTACCGTACCGGCCGGCCTCGGCATAACCGGCCGTACTGCCCGCTTCACTGACCAACCGCCGACTGGCCCCGTACCCCACGGCAAAGTAATTGCGCTCGGCATTGTCAATGGCATCATCAATAAGTTGCAACGCTTTCTTATTGCTGGCAATCAACCGCGAAAGCGAGTCACCACGTTTGATTTTCAGGGCTAGCTCGCGCTCCTCGCCCTTCTTGGTGGTCAGGCAGGCCTCAATCGTGCAGGAGGACTTACCCAACGTAATCCAGTTGTCCGTATTACCGATGATTTCACCCAGCGCGTTGCTGCCGCAGGTAATCAGGGCAATTGCTTTCAGGAGGTTGCTTTTGCCAGTGCCGTTCTCTCCCAGCAGCAGCGTCCATTGCCGGTTCTGGGTAGGCGTCGCGCCAAAGTCCAACTCCAGTTTGGTGAGGCATTTGAAGTTGTGTAGCGTGAGCTGGCGTAGAAACATGAATAAGGCGAAAACAGGGACGATGGCAATCTAAAGCTAACCGCAAAAAAACAGGCAAGCGCGCAAGCACCCCGTCGCTGGGGTGCCCCCGCCGCCAGCTTAGGCTACGCGCCGCCAGCAGCGGGCGTTCAGCACTAGCCTCGTGCGGAGGCTAAGCAACCGGGGGCACGTTTGCCGGCTGGTAAGCGGCGGCCACGTGCTGCTGGCGTCGTCGCACGCTCTGGTCCACACTTTCGTGGGTAGTATGTCCCACGCTGATAGGCCGCAGCTGCCGGCCCAGCAGGCGGTAAAACCAGGTCATGGAATTGCGCAGCTCGTCGCCAAACCAGGGCCAGTAGAAGCCAAGAAATTTTTCATCCACGCCCAGACCCAGGGCCACCGCTTTTTCCTTCATCCAGTGCAGCGAGCAGTTGGCCAGCCCGTCGTGCTCATAGCCACCGCCCACGTTGGTGTGTACCCCGGCAAACCAGCGCTGCTCCAGCACCTGGTCGGGAGCCGGGTTTTCCCAGAGCGACGGCTGAAACGTGCGGCGCTGCTCGTCAATGGCCAGGGCATGGTACGCGTGGCGAATAATCGGACTAAGGCGGGCATCGTGAAATTGGTAGCGCCGGCGGTTGAGAAGCGTAAACAGGCTGAGCGGCAGGCCCAACGCCCCCACCGTATCCCACACGCCCACGAAGTCAATGGCAATGGTGCGGGCCTCATGCTTGGCTCGAAAGGCGGCTACCCGTTGCTGCCAGGCGGTTTGGTCAGCCTCGACGGGTGGGCGCTGGCGGTAGAGGGCATAGGCCTCCGGCACAAAGAAATCATGCGTCTTGGGTAGCAGCCCCAGGTGTTGAATAAACCCGGCCAGGCTGCGCACCGTGTAAGCTCCCCGACTGAAGCCGAAGAAGAACACCGTATCGCCCGGCGCGTAGTTATAGAGCAGAAAGCGGTAGGCCTCCCGGATGTTGCGGTCCAGCCCCGCGCCGACCCCGCCCCCCAGCCAGCGGTCAAAGCCGGGGTTATTACCTACGCCTTCGTCGTAGTAGGTAACTTGCACGGTGCCATCCGGTGCTACCGGCTGAATGGCCCGCACCATTTTCACTACGTTGGTAGGCTTACGCTTCCGTCGGTCCAGGTTCTCGGCTTTGTTCCAGGTGCCATCACACAGCACAATTAGGCGTTTGCTCATGGAGAAAGCAGGCCACCGGTAGTTGGCCGCTATTAAAGAAAGTAATCAGGATGTTCCGCTTTGAAAATCTAGACGAGACGACGCGCCGCTACATGCTTATCGAGGTAGAGCAGGCCATTGAAACCAGTCAGCTGCACCTGAGCCAGCGCTTTACGGCGCAAGGCCGGGCGCGCTACCCGGACCTGCTGCGCGAAGCCGTGCGTACCGGTAGCGAAGATAGCTTGGCTGCCGCGCTGCACCAGCAGCAGTGCTTTGCGGAGCGCGAGCCGTATGGCACGAGCACGCGCCGGGTACCTGCCAACGCGGCCCGCACCTTCGCGGAGGGAGAGTTTAATTCGTTTTACATGCGGGGCGTGTGCCACCGCGCCATCCAGGAAGGCTGCCAGGTCGAGGTGTACCGGGCAAAAGAGGGTGCCACTGCACGGCCGGCATCTAAGCTGGTCGAGGGCCAGCGACACGAGCCAAGCCGGGCGCTGCTGTTATTTCGGCATAGCCCCAGCGGCCGGCACCGGGGACCGGGTATCCCGGCGGGCTCCAATTCGGGGTTAAGCTTACGCTTATGCAGCCCAGCGCCTGGCGGGCAGTCGTAACGCACAAAGTTCGCCGCTATTTTCTAAGATAGAATATGGTGTGGGACATGCTTTTAGGATAATTTATTTCCTTGAAAATCAGTGAAGTATTCGACGCGTGCCTAGTGGAAGCACGTCTTGCCATCGTGTCAACACCCCGAATCAAACATTTGATAATTAGCACTTTGCTTAAAATTCAGGGGGCTTCTATTTTTACGCTTACCTTTGCCTGATAAAAAAGCCTGCCGACGTTCTATGAATCAATCCATTTCGCTGCCGCCTCCCTCCCCGCATCAGCCTGTTAGAGCTTCGGAAGAAACACTGGTTATTTCTGCCCAACAAATTCCTAACGCCCTGCTGGCCCGCCTGATACAAGAGGTAAAGCACGAAGCGCAGTCCACGTTGACTGCCTACAACCGGACGCACAACCGGCACAACCGTGGCCGCTAGCCCGGTACCGGGGGCGGCACTCGACACGGTACTCATCAAGGTAGCCAGCCGCTGCAACATCAATTGCAGCTACTGCTACGTGTACAACATGGGCGACGACAACTGGGCGCGGCAGTCCAAGCTCATGACTTCCGAAACGGTGGCGGCCATCTGCACGGAGCTGGGAACGCTCGCCCAGCACCAGCCCACGCCATTCAGCGTGGTACTGCACGGTGGCGAGCCCCTGCTACTCGGCCCCCGCCGCCTGCACGAGCTGCTAAGACAGCTGCGGGCCGTGCTGCCGGCCACGTACCCTATCAGCCTGCAAACGAACGGCATCCTGCTGTCGCAGCAGTTACTGGATTGCTGTGCTACGCACAACGTGAGCGTGGCCGTCAGTCTGGATGGCCCCGCTGCGGTGCACGACCGGTTCCGCCTCACGCACGGTGGCGGCGGCACCTTTACGCAGGTGATGGCCGGTATCGCCCGCCTGAAAGCGCATCCGGCGGCGGGTTTCTTACATGCTGGGCTGCTGGCAGTTATTGACCCCACCTCTGACCCCGTGGAGGTATACCAGTTTTTCAAGTCGGTAGGAGCCCCCAGCGTCGACTTTTTATACCGCGATGGCAACCATTCGAAGCTGCCGGAAGGCAAGACCAGCCTGCACTCACTGGAGTACGGCCGGTGGATGGTCGGGCTGCTCACAGCTTACGCCGCCGACCCCAATCCGTTACCCATTCGGGTGCTGGATGACATGCTGAAGGTATTGCTGGGCGGTAATGTGTCGAAAGAAGGGCTGGGCCTGACCGATTTCGGTATTTTAATTATCGACACGGACGGGACGCTCATGAAGAACGACACCCTGAAAAGCACCTACAACGGGGCTGACCGGTTTACTCAACCTAGTAATATCCGGGATACGAACTTGTTGGCTTTCCTGGAATCAGTTGAATTCGCTCATTACCGAACCATGCAACAGCCTACCAGCGCCAAGTGCCTGGCCTGCCCGGCCCTGAATGTGTGCGGTGGGGGAATGATTCTGCACCGCTACCACCCCGACAACGGGTTCGATAACCCTTCCGTTTACTGCGCCGACCAGCTGCATCTGGTAGCGGCCATGCGCCGTATGCTCGGCGCTTATTCCCCGGACTATGCCCTCAGCCAATCTGCTTGATTTTTCCGCCCGCCGGTTTGAAACCCAGCCGTTTCCGCACTTTTGCGCGTCCGCAGTGCTGGCCCCGGCGCTGGAGCGCGGCCTTTACGAATGGCTGGAAGATGCGGCCACTTGGGAGCTTACTACCACTGATTTCTACGAGCAATACGAGTTCAGTCTGCTGCATATCGAACTGCCGGCGCACTTGCGTTGCTTAGTGGAAGGCGAGATGCCTCGCTTGGCCATTGCGGAATTGGAAAGCGCCTTTCACACCAGCGACCTGGAGCTGGTGGGCGTGACGATTCACAAGTTAACCGACGGCCAGCGCATCGGGGTGCACAACGACTTCATCGGCCCGGCCGAGAGCCACCGCCTGATTATTCAGGTAAACCAGGACTGGACGGAAGCCAACGGAGGCTACCTGCTGTTATTTAATTCGGCCAATGCCGAGGACGTTAGCCAGCTCGTGTTGCCAGTGAGTAATTCGGCATTTGCTTTTGCTATCTCCCCAAACTCACACCATGCCGTATCCACGGTCTACGCCTTCCGCCGCTACACGTTGGTTTACACCTTCGCGTCAGCTGCCGTTTAGTTTCCATGATGGTTTCCTCCCCCGCGTTTGCCCACGCGTATTTACAGGCCCCCTTTTCTATTTTCGATAAGGCAACAGTCGCCACTCTGGCCCAAATCGGCTGGCAGCAGCTAGCGGCCGGGCGGCAAATTGACGTAGCGCATTACAGCATTGCCAACTGCCTGGGTATTCAGCAAGTGGCGCCAACTCCGCCTAAGCAATCTACCTTAATGATAGATGGCACTTTGCTGCTGGAAGAGCCGGATTTCGAATACCTGCAAGCGTTTTATGACGAGCACGGGCTTGAGCCGCTACCCGTCGCGGAGTTGCTTACTAGTCAGGCCCCGGCCAAACTGCGGCGGGCGCTGGCTATGCTGGCCGAGGTAGCGCCCGCCCACGCCTGCGTACTCGCGCTAGCCCATTCGGTGCAGGTATTGCGTCAGCCCGACCCCGAAATCGACGTCAGCTACAGCCATCCGGCGGTGCCGTTTTCAGTTTTCGTCACGGTCTGCGAACAGGATTCCGAATTAGCGGCCCTGCGCGTAGCCGAGGCCTTGCTCCACGAAACCATGCACCTGCATCTGACCCTGCTCGAAAGCGTTGTGGACCTCGTGCAACCCGGCAGCTTAGCCGTGTACTATTCGCCCTGGCGCGATGAAGACCGCCCGGTGCGGGGGGTACTGCACGGGTTATTCGTATTTCGGGCCGTGCAGGCTTTTTACCAGGCACTCATTGCCCAAGCTGGCTGCACAGGCGAGGCGACAAATTTTGCGTCGGAGCGCCTCTTGTCTATCGTACAGGAGATGCAGCTGGTGGCTGATTTTACGCAGGCTGATGGACTAACGGCCGCCGGCCGGCAGTTGGCCGCTAACTTACTGGAATACCACGTTGAAGCAAGTAATCCGAGAAGTTACGCAGGTAGTCAATAGCCACTGCTGAAAACGGCGCAGTGGGTTGCTGACACTGAATCAGGAACCGTTGCGAGCGCAGAAACTTGGCATCTGTCGGATTATCATTAACGTATATTTCCCCAAGATGTATATCAATGATATTTAGCAACTCTTGCCGTTTGTCATTCAACTCCGGTCGATTGAGCTTACAAATTTCAATCGTCTTTTTACCAAATTCGGTAACCCCCTGAATCAGGTTTTTATCGAATTTTATGTGGACGCGCGGGTCCATGGTCCCTCCCGGGTCCAGGATGTAGGGTGCTTCCTCCGTGATATTATTGTGATGCGATTTCGCCCTGGTGTTTTCGTCAACTAAGGGGAATAAACTGGATTTTACTGTGTTGCAGCGGCAACAGATAAAATACAGATTGCTCCATTCGTAGGCCAGCCAGTAGTAACCGGGTTTAGCGGACGAGCGCTCGCTACGCAGTAATTTATACCCGCCCTTGGGGCGATAATGCTCAACTGCTCCCGCCTCATCTATCTGTTCCTTTTCGCAGTAGCAGCATTTACCGTGTTGCGCCTTTCTTAAGACCTTTTTTATGGTCGGGCTGCCATACAAGGCTTTCTTAATCAGAAAAACTACTTTCCCCGTGAGATATGCTTGCGCGTCAGCATCGTAAGAATTTTGATTGAGCAGCTTCTCTTGCTGGCCAACTTGCGCTAGGTGACGGGGTATAGTGGTTGGTTTAATAACCCTAATCATCCTTCCAGAATTATTTGTTTCTCATTTTTTGAACCAGTTCAGCTAACTGTCTTCGATTAGTTACTTCTTCAATATTTTCACTGGTTGGCGGTTGCACTAATTGCGCATTGATAGCTTTTAGACGGCGTTTATCTAGGTCAGTTAATCGTTTTTTAGCCACGAGCGCATCCCGGTCGCTGAGCAGCTTATCAAACGCCGTCCCCCGAGCCGACTTAAGGTCGAAGAAGTCACTGGTTAGTATCTGGTCTACCCGCCAGCCATCAATGCCCTCCGGGCGATTCGTAATGCTGACGCTGCCGAGTGCTTTATCGTAATGTAGGACGGCATAATTCAAATCGAAAGCGGCCTGCACCATCAGGGGGCTGTGCGCCGTAGCGATGAATTGAACATTGGGGAAGTGGAGAGACAAATTAGCCATTATCTGCTGCTGCCACTTAGGGTGCAAGTGCAAATCTATTTCATCAATCAGCACGATAGCCGGCTCTTCCAACGGCTTATCGCTTGTAAGGTGGTGCTTACTGAATAGACGCCACGCCAGGTCGACAACCCAGGAGGTAACGGTCTTGTAGCCGAGGCTAAAGTCATTGAAAGGAATTTTTTGGCCGTGCCTGGTAGTGATTACGAGTCCGCCGGTTGAATACTGAGAAAATACTGTTGGAGGGTTAATTTCAATATGCTGAATTTGCTCAAAATCCGGTAGCAGCGTCACCAGCATTTGCTTGATGCGCTTAATGAAGGACCGGTATTTTTGCCTTTCTTCTGTTTTCTTAGAGCCCAATGCAGCGTATTGCAGCGTGTGCAAAATTTCTTCCGCATCATAAAGCTCCGTCTTCTCCCGAATGAAATTCGGAATCGTATCCAGTAATTTAGGATTATTTAAATTCAACTTACCTAATTGTCGGGATGCGCTGTAGCCGTAGACCGTTACATCCTCTTTGTAAAAAATCCCTTGCGCATCCGCGTCTAATGTTGGGTCGACTCTTTTTAGCTTACCCAAATTATCAATACCAATAATTATCTCGGTTTTGCACTCGCTGGTACGGGTAGTAGATTTTTTATTCAGTGATTGATTAGCTACAAAGAGTGCATTAGCCACTGCTTCCTGGCTTCCATTTTGGTCTTTATGCACTAACCGCTCTAATACTTCATTCTCCTCATCGTTAATTACGGGTGCCGGGTCCAGATTATTAGTATCGTTGGCATCATACGGCAATTGTGGCTTCATCCAGGCAATAAATTGGAGTAGGTTGGATTTACCTATACCGTTATCACCAAGTATCAATGTCCAACGTGAAATAGTATCGTCTGCTTTTAAGAATTTTAATTCTACTTCTTCGACGAAGGTTTCTATATTAGTTAGCTTAATGCTTTTTACATAAATAGGACTCGTTTTCATAAGACAGATAGTTATAGTCGTGAGCTAACTTTTAGTATTTCTCAAATACGGGCCGCAACGTAACGCTGGTTTAGCATCCGCTACATACTCTACAGGTTGCCGGATGAACAAGATGTACGCCCTAACCTGCCATATTATTAGCGCAACGAACAGTTCAGCGCTTTTACTTACTAAATCTAGTTGCGAAATATAGGCATTCTGTTCGGTAGGAATAGGCTAGGTATAGGGTTTCTGACTTCCCTTTACCGTCCCGACCATGTGCGAACAGACCGTGGCAATGTACTGCTTGCTGGACAATATCATTCGTTTCAGCCGCCCGGCGGACACTTCGCCCGTCGCTGGCAGTCGGCGCCTGACCGATGGGCAGGTGCTAACAACGCCCTTGGTGGTCACGCGCTTTTTCGGTGGTAACCCAGTGATAGCCAAACTTTCTATTATTCAACTCACAATCTTTTCTCTTTACCGGGGAATCACTCCGTTTTTATGGGGCCAATTAGGTATTGAAAAACCAGAACGCGCGCGGCGGCTGGTTTGGGCTCAGCAAGGATGAGCTAGGGGCCAGCTACAGCGCCGTAGAGGTGATGGGCGACGAGAAGCTCCGTCTCATTGCCCGCGAGCTGGTCGATATCGTTCGCAAGAATACCAGAATCGACTGGACGCTCAAGCAGAGCGTGCAGGCCAACCTGCGCCACCTGGTCAAGCGCATCCTCAACAAGTACGGCTCCCCCGACTTGCAAGCGCGCCGTGGATACGGTGCTGGAGCAGGCGCGCCGCCTGGCCAGCACCTGACGAGACATGGTAGTCGGGCGAGGCCGCTTACCCATTTGCTATCTTAGTCGGGTCTGAGCAAGGCTGTTGCAACTGTGAACTAAGCCAATTACCAGCTGAACCCCCTCCCGTATCGCTTGGTTATCTACCAACAGCAGCGTACTTTAGTACGTACAACTGGCCAATCCGAAGTCGCAAGTACTTCGCGAGCCCTCGCCCATCGCCATGAATCAAGAACCTAAGTCCGACTACGAAGCAGCCAAAGAACTGCGCGAAGCCCAGCTTAAGTACGCGGCCGTGAGCATCGGGCGGCGCCACGAGTATGCCCAGCAGGTAACGGGCATGAGCACAGCAGAACGCGTAGCCTCTTTGACTACCAATCGGCTGATTGCCAAATGCCTGAACAAGTAATTCTAGAAGATGCCCGCATTGACTTCTGCGACTGGAGCGTGGCTGGCGATAGCCTGCGCTATGATATCAGCCACCTGCACCCCGATTGGGGCTTCTTGGTACAGTCATACCGCGTAGATACCCAGGATTTTGATGGTCGCTACATTTATACCAGCGAGTTTATCCTCTTCAAAAAGGGAGAAGCGATTCCCAGCAATTTCTCCTCTTATCCACGTGAGGACAAACCAACCCTGTAACCCGACAAAGCGCATGCGGTGCTGCGCCTGCTTGGCCAGGAATTAGCTTCTGCCGGGCGAAGCCGTGCAACCCGTATTTGCTAGGATATCTGCCAACAATAGTCAATCGCGCACCCTAGCCACCCTGTGCGATACCTTGCTACCCCAATTGCTGAGTGGCCGCCTCACGGCACGGCGGGCCGAAGAACTGGTGGCCTAAAGCTGGCTGGCCGCAAGGCTAGTCACTGATTTTAAATAGTATGAAGTATACCTCCTCCGACGACGAAGCAGAAGTACTACCCAATCTGCTGGGCTCATCATCGTTGGTGGAGGTGCAGGATGCGGAAACAGAAGGGTTCTTAGTCGCTGAGCAGCAATTGCTGGATGAGCTGCGCGAGCAGGAGGTATTTACCGCCGCCTACATTCGGGCTATTCACCAGCGAGCCCTCGGGCAAGTGTATAGCTTCGCAGGTCGCTACCGTAGCGTCAATCTTTCGAAGGGTGGGTTTACTTTCCCGGCGGCTCAACACCTGGCGCAGAGCATGGCGCAGTTTGAGCAGGAATTCTTGCTGCCATTACCGCACACCTGGCCCGACACGGCCGCGCTGGTACGTGATGTTGCCCGAGTCCACGCGGAGCTGCTCTTCATTCATCCTTTTCGGGAGGGCAACGGCCGCACTGCCCGGGTACTGGCCAACCTGATGGCTTACAAAAATGGCTCGACCAGCTTCCAATGGGAATTACTGGCCGAGCCGGAATTATTTGCCTTCTATGTGCGAGCCGTGCAGGCCGCCGGGCGGCTCCACTACGGGCCGATGGAAGAGGTTATCGCCCGCGTGCTGCCCCAGGGGCCTTAGCGGCACCAGTCGCAACGCGGCGGAGCCGGGATTCGTCGGGTCGAATCCCTTCTACGCGGGCCGAGCCAATGGCATTACGCACCAGCATTTGCTGGCGCTCCGCCCCCTCCCGCAGGTGGGGATAACGGTCTACGATTCGTTTGCCGAAGGTTTCCATAAGAAGTGAGCGCTTTACTATTTTTCAACAAGGTAAGCTAAATAATCATTCCGGCGCTGTCGCCCGCGTGCTCCCCCTCCCCCATGACCGAGGATGATATCGAACAGTTTGCGCTGGATTGCTTGCAGGAGCAGCGCTACCAGCTAGCCTACGGCCCCACCCTAGGGCCGCCCGACAGCCCGCACGGCGGCGACGAGCGCCTGCACTACGACGACGTGATACTGGCCGGCCAGCTGGGCACCTTCCTCGACCGGCACCACCGGCACCTGCCCGCCGAGGCCCGCCGCGATGCCCTGCGCCAGGTGCTGCGCGTGGGCGAGGGCCTGGCGCCCCTGGCCGCCAACGAGGCCTTTCACCAGCTGCTGACCGAAGGCGTGCCGGTTGAGTTTCGGGACCCGGCCAGCGGGGAGCTGCGCGGCGACCGGGTGTGGCTGGTAAACTGGCAGCAGCCGGAACAAAATCAGTTTCTGGCCGTCAACCAGTTGACCATCGTCGAAGACGGCCAGCACAAGCGGCCCGATATCGTGCTCTTCGTGAACGGGCTGCCGCTAGTGGTGCTGGAACTCAAGAACGCCACCAATACCAAGGCTACCTGCAAGCAGGCTTTTCAGCAGCTGCAAAATTACCAAAAGGCTATTCCTCAGCTGTTTGTGTACAACGCCCTGCTGGTGGCGTCGGATGGCTTGGAGGCCAAGGCGGGCACAGTGTCGGCCGACTGGTCACGCTTTTCCGCCTGGAAAGCCAAGGACGCGCACGGGTTGGCCCCCGCCAATGAGACGCAGCTGGAAACGCTGTGCGCCTGCCTGCTGCGGCCCGCACACCTGCTCGACGTGCTGCGGCACTTCCTGGTATTTGAGCACGCCCGCGAGGGCACGGTAAAAAAGCTGGCCGCCTAACCACCAGTTTTTTGCCGTGCGCAAGGCCGTGGCGGCTACCGCGCTGGCGGCCAGCGTGCGCGGCGACAAGCGCGCGGGCGTGGTATGGCACACCTGTACGCTTCCCCAAATCGGAAGCAAGCTTTGAGCAGATAAAGACGTAATTTGCCAGCCCCGGTATCGTCGGCCAGCAAAAATTGGATTGTGAACAGCGGGTTTACGAGGCTGCAATTGACCGCAAAAAGTGAGCCGAAGGGACGAGTTGGGTGAATGCGCTCAGCCTCGGAAAACAGCATGAAGTGCACAGGGTCGCCGCTAAAATCGAAGGTTCCTTCCTCCGTAATGACGCGCAGGCGCTATGCGTCGTCCTTGCTGCTGGCCCGCTGGGCATTGATGCCAGTGTAGTTCAAGGCCACTATAGCGGCCAGCCGCTGCACCTTGAACACTACCGTCTTGGTGGGAGGGGTCGGCCACATTCTGACTTGGTTGAAGTAGCATAGCGAAAAAGGAGCGAACTGAAGGCAGTCAGAAGGTATCAGCAACTGTAATTGCTGCTCAGACCAAGTTTTGCCGACAGGTGGGCAGCGCTACTGCATATGCAACAACACTTGCTGCCAGCGGCCATCTGCCATTTAGTGCTACGGATTGGCTTACTACGTCACCCACTAATGCGGCTATAGCCTGGCAACTAATTTTGCCAAATGCTGAAATCGAACAGAAGTGCCTTGCCAATCATACTGGAGCGCTTGAATACCCCAGTGCGCTAGCTGCTGTTGCACCGAAACGGGTAGCTTTTCGGGTAGCACCAGTATGCGCTTCACCTCAGGCAGGGGCGCGCTGTAAAGTAGTAGCTGCCCAAGGCCAGTACATAAGGTTTGGGTGGTGAGCATCGATTTGACTTCAAACAAGGCCCGGGCCCCGCCTTCATCGAGCAGCAGCAAATCTCGGTGCACATCGCTGCTGGTAAGCCAGCCTCGCGGGGCAACCAGCTTTTTTAGCTGCTTCTCCAATTCATTTACCACCACTGCATGCGTGAAGTCAACCTTATTGGTACCGCTGCGGGCACTGCTGCCAAGCCTTTCCGGCTGAAAAATCTGGCTGTCAAACTTTAATAGCGACGGCGCTATTCCGCTCAAGCCCGGATGAGTGGTGGTCTGCTTGAGACGCTGCACATTCGTCACAAATGCCGCCAGTTGCTTTCCAAAAAGGGGCGATTCTACTTGAGCTACCACAAAACAGGGCGTTTGGGTGCCGTCTTCTTCACACAACACGGCACGCTCACCCGCGTAGGCCTCCAGCATCAGTTGCAGGCCAATACCTTCCCGGCCGCCCCCAATGTGGCCCCGATGCACCACTACCGGCTGGCCGGCCGCGTCCGTGGTAAATGCTGCCCCTACACGGCGTGGCGTGGCGTGGTACTCCTGGAAATTTACTTGCACCACCATGACCGGCGTTTTATCCACGCCAAACGCATTCCATCTTAGCGAACCCGGACTGGCCCATATGCCTAGTGAGGGCGAGTAAAGTGCGTGGTCGGCAGCTTCGCCACTGCGGGAGCGCAAGGGGAAGTTTTCTAGTAGCGTTGAAAAAAGCTGGCCGTCCGTTACTAGCTCCCGAAACCGCTGATACAGCTTTTCGACCTTACCGGGACTGTAGACTAAGTGTAGGATGGTACTGTCCATTGGGCAATGCAACGAGTTTTGCGCTTATCATAGAAAGTGAAAGTTTTGCACCTCCCTCACCCGGCACAGGTACCTAGTTCGGCGGTGCCATTTACGCCTGCGTCGCACTAAGCAGGCTTTCTACCCAGGCCTTGAAGCGAGGACATTTTTCTAGCAGCCGGTCCATGCCGATTAGCTCGGCGACATCCACAGCATCGGCCCCTTTGCGATACGCCTGCCGGTGCGCCCGGTATATAGCCGCTAGCCGCTTTGATGGGGCCAACTCGGGCCGCGAATTGATTTCCTCGGGGGCCGAGTACGCGTCGATTACGGCCGCCACATCCGCCAGGATACCGGGCGCGTGCAAGGCATGTCCCGCTGCATCAGCAAACAAGAGCGCTTCAAACTCGTGGACCTGCACGTAGGGCACGAAATACCGGTAAGGCCTGATGGCCTGCACCGCATCAAACAGCGCCTGCTCCAAGCAGTTGGCCTGCTGGCTGGCCGTAGCCAACGCACTGCAGGCCGCGAATGCCGCCTGCTTGCGCGGAAAGCGAAAAAAGTCGAGCAGCGACGTGATAACCGGCTCGCCCCGCTGGTACAGCACAGGCTCAATCGTGTTCAGAAAGTGCTGCGTGTTGCTGTGGCCGTGCCCGCCCCCACTCACAAAGACCAGAATGGCTTGGATGTGGCCCGTAAGCCCCCGAGCGTACAAATAGGGCACCAGCAGCCGCTTCACGAATTCTTCTTCCGTTTCCCCCTCCACAATGATGTACAGGTCCCTCATGGTCGCCCGCCCACTACGTTCTTTTGCCAGAGCTCTCCCAAGCTATACTTCTCCAGCCAACGGGCAAGCTCGGCTTTATTCAGCCGGCGAAAAACGGACTGCCGGGGCGGGGCGGGTCCCCCTTCCCGCTGGGCAAGCGGTAGTAGCCTTTCCTGCTCCACCACCACTACGTCTTCCGGCTCAAAGTAATTGAGCAGCTCTACTGATTGGGTGGAGATGATAATTTGACTATGGGCCCCTACCTTCTGCAGCAGCGCAGCCAGCTTACCAATGGCAGACGGATGCAAGCCCAGCTCTGGCTCATCAATCAGGATAGTAGGCGGTGGATTGGGCTGTAGCAGCAGCGTGGCCAGCGCCATGAAGCGCAACGTGCCATCGGAAAGCTGCGCCGCAAAAAAGTTTTGTTCGCTGTCATCAACGGACTTCCACACCAGTTGAATGAAATCCGGGTTGTTGGGGGACGGATGCAGGTTAAAGCCCTGAAAAAAGGGGGCCACGGAATGCACTGCTTTCTCAATCTGCCGGAAGCTATTGGCGTGCTGATTCTGCAGAAAGAACAGAAAAGCCGCGAGGTTGCGGCCATCCTCGTAAAGCCGCTCCACGTCTTCTATGCGACTTGGGCCTTTGATAAGCGCCTTGGGGCCAGTATCGTGAAAGTGGTAAATCTTGAAGCTTTGTAAGAAGCGCTTCAAATGAGCTGCCCGGTGGCTGTGGTTGTTTTTGATACTACTCTCGCGGCCCGCCTGCGTCCAGTAATTGATGTGCCACTTATCGTAGCCCTTGTCCTGGTCGCCAATGCCATTAAACGAATCCCATTCTTCTTCCAGTACGGCCTCGGAGGTAGCATCGGAAGTAAGTTGAAACGCATACGCGTTGGTATTATTAAAATCAACCAACCCGGAAAGCCGCTCGGTGTGCTTGGCACCAAAAAAGAGTAGGGCGTTCATGTAGCCATTGTCGGCCACGTACTTTTTGAGCCGCTGCTCATAAAGTTGGTTCAGCAGCTTGAAGAAAGAAATGAAGTTGCTTTTGCCTACTCCATTGGGACCGATAAGGATGTTAAGCGGCCGCAAAGACAAGTCCAACTCACGAATGGACTTAAATCCCCTAATCTGGATGCGCTCAATCATGCTGCAAATTACGAAAAAGCCTTTGGCTCCTACTTAAAACCAGAATGCGCCGGGAACTACTTCGCAACCAGCCTACTTGACGCAGCACTTTTGCAAGGCAAATATCTACACCTGCCTCCTGATTGAACCAAGCTACCTTAGCGAAAAAGCAGGTGATAACAACAGCTAGCCCTCAAGTTGAGCTACTTGTTGTTCCAGGTCCGCAATCGTAGCCTGCGTCCGGGCAATGGCTTCCAGGCGAGTCTGCTAATTATATAACTCACTGGCTTTTACAAACGTCAACGTACCCCGGACATCTTCTGAGCAGCTTAGCCGCTGACGCTTGCCTTTCACGCCCACCTCAGCTTTAGTGGGCTTAGCAGGCTTTGACGCGAGCGTTAGCTTCGTCTTTAGGATAGGTGGGCAGTGGGTTGTCGAAAGATGAGGTAGTCTAAGATTGGGGACAGCGAAAGACGTGTGCTTCTTGGCCATGAGCACAGAAAACAATAGAAAGATGCCGGATTATAAGCGCAGTCTCGCTCAGCCAGATTCTTACAACAAGTAGCTGCTTGACGATGCCCAAATTGCCTGACTCATCTAGTGGCAAAGGGTACGACTGAGGACTGTCAAAGTAGTTTTCTCCATTATCATTATAAGTGAGGCGTGTACTTAGCTTTTCTGAGCGCTAAGTAAGACTAAGCGCTAGCCTTGCGTAATTTTGCAATCCGCAATCCGTGGATTATGGATTGCGGATTATAAAATATGCGCAAGTTTAATGGACTACGCCCACAAGACATCGTGCTGCTATTAAAGGTGCTAGCTAACTGGCCGCAACAACGGTGGCAAGGAAAAGACTTGGCCTATGCACTAGAGCTTAGTACGTCTGAGATTTCCGACTCCTTAGCTCGGTGTCGGTTCAGCCGTTTGTTGGCCGCCGACCCACAGCGCTTAGATGTGCATCGTCAAGGGTTACTTGAACTACTTCTGTATGGCCTGCCTTATATATTTGCCGTACATCCAGGTCCGCTCGCTCGGGGTATGGTCACGGGAGCGAGTGCTCCTCCTCTCAGTCAAACTTTCGGGGTCGAGCCCGCTTACGTGTGGCCCACTGCCGAGGGAGAAATGTGGGGGGCCGCTATCGACCCGCTGTACGCTGGGGTACCTGCCGCCGCCCGGCGCGACGTACGGTTGCACGATTTACTGGCTTTAGTAGACGCGCTACGCTTAGGTCGCCCACGTGAACGAATCGCCGCGAGTAAGTTATTGACTGAATACATTCATTCTCCTACTGTCCGCCATGCCCACTGAGTCACGTAACCTGCCTCGCCTGATGGCAGTAGCGCATGCTTTGGGGCCGTTGCGCGACCAAGTAGTATTCGTTGGGGGCGCAACAGTTAATCTGTATAGCACCGCTACCGGTCCTACCCCCGAGCCGCGCACGACGGACGATGTGGATTGTATTGTAGAAGTTGCCCCACTGAGCGCTTTCCACCGCTTAGAAGAAGAACTACGGCTACTAGGGTTTACAAATGATACGGAGGCTAAGTTTATTGGCCGTTGGAAGGCTCCCAATGGGCTCACCGTAGACATTATCCCTACTCAACCAATTCTGGGGTTTAGTAATGAGTGGTATCCAGCTGGCTTTGTCCACGCAGTGCCTTATAGGCTACCGGATGCCACAACCATTCGTATTCTTAGCTCACCCTATTTCCTAGCCACAAAGCTCGTAGCCTTGCGCAACCGAGGCTGGCAAGACTTATGGATAAGTCAAGACTTAGAGGACATCGTCCATGTGGTGGATAATCGTCCGGCCCTGATGCAAGAAGTAGCTGATGCAGAGCTATCTGTGCGCACTTACATTAGCCAACAACTGACCGAATTATTTGGCCGCCCCGAATTGCTGGACGTAGTGGAAGGAGTACTACCACCAGGTTCAGGCTATGAGCGCAAATATGAAGTGGGACGCCGACTTCGGCAACTGATTAATAGTTCGATTTGAATACGCGATGGCTGTAATCTATTCGGACTGGAAACCCATCATCTTTTTAACCTGCTTCCACTCGGTGACAATTTATGCCCAAGTACATCAAATGCTAGTGGAACTTATTCAATACCAAGCCGACGAGCTTCATCCCTAATAAGGAGACGTACTAAAGCAGAGAAGCCCAATCCACGCTCTTTAGCTACCTTCTCAGCAAGCTGTTTTTCTTCCGCAGTGACTTCTAATCCCACTTGCTTCTTGCCAGTGCGCGCTGTCTTCTCTTTTTTCATGGGGTAAAGATAAAATCCTTCCCTAACCAGTATCAATAACTTTTGGGTATTTTGGTGTAAAAAAGCTTTTTATATCAAAAAAGTATTGATACTTTTGCAGTACTCGGAAAGAGTGCCCACACTTCGTAGCATGCGAAAGAGGCCAGCCGCTGGTAACGACTGGCCTCCGATATAGCACCTGTATCAGCAGGCACTACGGGTTGGGTTATTGCAAACCCTTCACACTCCAAAATTACATGAAAAATCATGTAAACGGGCAGGTCATGGCTAGTGCCGAACCTCCCACCTCCCTAGGCGAGCTGCGCCAGCACGTCCTGTTGCCCCTCATCGGCAACCCCCTCTTCAGCGAAGCGGAGCAACTGCGAGCCAATCACTTCGTCCACGAAAGTGAGGACATTGCCCGCCTCACCCGCTGGGGCGCGAACGTGCTAGCCGAAATCGCCCGTCGCCGAGCCGAAGCTGCCGGCCAGCGCCGCCACCACACCCTATGCGCCACGTTGCGCCGGTTGCGCCCCACTAGTTTCCGGGGCCATCGCCCGCGTAAGCGTGAGCCCAGGTTGACCTGGGTACCCGGCGCCTTCTTCCCCGACTGCGCTGACCGCTGGGCCGGCACCTTCGACCGCTGGGCCACAGCGCTCTTTCAACCGACCCACACTATCCCCTACGCGCAATTGCTGCGCCGCTAGCCGCTATGTGGTACCGTAAGCAACTGCGCCTGATTCGCCGCGCCCGCCGCGCGGCCCGCGCCCAGCAGCACTGGCTGCTCGTCCTGGAACTGGATGGCCTGACCGCCGTCACCCTGCATACCCACGCCCGGCAACTCACGATTCCCGTCGAGCGGGCAGAGGCTGGCCAACTCGTTGACACTCTGCGGGAGGCGCTACGCGACCGCCGCCGCGCTTGGAAGCAAGAGGCTCGCCAGCTCCGCCAGGACTGGCAGGAAAGCCAACGCCTGCGAGCGCACGAGCGGCCAACCCCACCCAGTCCCGCCGCCCAGTAAGCTTCCTGCCTGCGGCCGGCAAGCTTCCCCGTCTCGGCTGGCCCGAGGCGAGCTGGCCCGGCGTGCCCCTGCCATTCTTCATCTCTATGATATTACTCTGCTAATGAGCAGCTTTTCTATGTCTTTCTTAGTTCCTCCTACTTCTAACCCAGCGCCCAGGCACCTGCCCTATGCCCAAGCCTCAGTAATCCAGCGGGAGCAGCTACTGGCGTTTGTGCGTCAGCGCCTGCGCTACCATTTCCCTACTCTTTCCCCCGCCGCCTGGATGCGGGCGCTTTTCGAGTTTCAGCCCACGCTCGTGCTCACCGGTCTGGATACGGTCACGCTGGAAGCTACCGAGTTGAGGCAATTAGTGCAGCACGTGGCTAGTTCGCCCGAGTTGCCCCTGCTGGACCCTCCTATCTATGGGCTACCCACCCTTGAATTGGCCCAGCGCTGGCTCCGTGGTCAGGAATTGCGGGCCGCTGTGCTAGCCGAGGTAGGAACAAGGGACCAAGGCCCCCGACTTACTGCCTTATTGAATTATCTGGGCCAGCCTTACCCCCTGGCTGAACAGGTAATACTGGCGTGGCGCTGGGATTTGCCGAGCAGTCCGCCCCTGCCCGCAGGCTTGCCTAGATAAGCAGCTTATCCACCCACAGGACAACCGCCCTAGTTGCCCTGCGGGTGGATTAAGCGCTTATCTATCCGCCTACCCAGCTCGGGTTGTTACTTAGGCGACGCAATTGTAAACGCGCTTTTCATGGCGAACATAAAGTTTCTTTATTGGAACACGGCAAACAAAGGCTTCACGCAGGAAAAAGTCTTGAACGCGCTGTTCCGCACTCGTCAGCCCGCCGATGTGCTCCTGTTAGGCGAGTGCCCCAGTGGATTGACTACCGGCTTTTTAGCCCGCTGGGGACTGCTGGAATTACTTATTCAGACCAAGAGTGGCCAGTCCTTACAGCAACGCGTGTACTACCAACCGGCTAAGCTAAGCCTGACCCTGGCTGCCCCCGTGCCAGTGGTCAAGCAAGTGCAAAGCACGGTGCTTGCTACCCAGCCCTTTGGTGATGACTACGAGGAAACCGTCCGGCGGCTGCGCATCCGCATCACCCGGTTGGTGCAGATGCAGCTAGTAGTGAACGGGCAGGCCTACCTGCTAGCCAGCGTACACTTCCCCAGCAAGCTGGCCCAGGACGAGGTAAGCCAATTGCAGATAGCGCACAGCTATAAAGCTAAATTACTTACAACGGCTACTAATCAGGCGGCTACCTACCACAACCGCATCATCGTAGTGGGTGACTTTAATATGAATCCTTTTGATGCTGGGATGGTAGAGCCCCTGGGTTTTCACGCCCTAGGTAATCGCGAGCAGGCAAACCCCAATACGGAGCGGCACTACGACAAAACACCCATTTTCTACAATCCTTGTTGGTCGCTGCTGGGTGATTATCATCCCACTCACGTAGACCGGCGCATGGGTGGCAGCTTCTACTACGCTAAAAGCGCCTCGCGACGTTTGTTCTGGCACCTCTTTGACCAGGTAATCGTCTCTCGGGAGCTAGCCGGCTCGTTTGTGCCGTCTTCGTTATCTTTAGTGGAAGTACCTACCCTGCGCCGGGAGATGCTCAGCGGTATCGAGCGCCAGAAAGCGCAGTTCGCCGACCACTTTCCCCTCACGTTTACCTTAATTCTTTAGCGCAATGGCTCTTACTCTAGACTTACCTACTTCCCGCCAGGCTGAGAGACCCTACCGGGAAATCGAAAACGTGCTAGCCCAACTGCGCACGCAGGTTGAATCCCGCTATAACCAGAAAATAGCGGTGCTGCTGCTCACTACAAGTAAATTCGACGCGGATGAATTGCCCATCTCGCATAAGTATGAGGTAAAATTGAGCTTTGTGTATCGCCACTATACCGAAACGGTCATGGAGTTGAATTGCCGGGTAGGCCAGGGCTACCCCGTAGAAGTTTGCGCCTATCGGAGAGTAGTTGGACAAGCAACTACTAGAGCGGAATTGGAGAAACTGATAGAGCTGGTTTTTTTAGACCAACGCACGCGTAATATCATTTTGCTGAATTACTAGGCTGCGTTCGCTTTAGGCTGGGGTATTTTTACCTATCTGTCTCGTTTCGACTGCCAGCAATGTACTATGAAGCGTTTTTAGCGGCTCTGGCCCGCAACCAGCGGCTAGGATTGTCCGACTTTTTGCCTCCAGCTAAGTCGGCAATGCAGCAGCAATGGTTGACCAGCCAAGCCGTTGAAGAACTACCCTATATTATCCACTACGCGCTTGGTCCGCTCAACGCTGCGCAGTTAAGCGCGCAGTGTATCGCCTTGCACTACCGCCTGGCACCCGTAGTGAAGCGCTGGCTAAGGTGCGAAGTATATTATACCGTGGGCTGGGTCGATTTTGAGGCGGGCGGTCACTACTTCTACTGTGATGAGGCTTACTTACAGCAGTTACTAACTAAAGGTACCCCAGACCCCAAAGTCAAGCTCCACGCGTGGCTGACACTGCCCAGTATGGAAATTATCGACATCACCTTCAGTACCACGCTGGCAAAAGGTGATTTCGCGGCTGACCTGTCATTGAACGTTCTAGCTCGCCGGGCAGATGCGTTAGTTGGCATGGCTTACCGACCAATGCTGCTCGGAGCAGATTTTCTATACCGGGCGGGATTTGTTCAGGCCCATTGAACGAGCCCGGATTCATAAGCCTGCTTCAGAAGAGCAATAGCAGCTTGGTGGCAGTTGTGTTGCAACCCCCTAGGCCTACCGGTGTGAGCTACTTAGGTAGCTGCCGTAAAGGTCACCAACTCCGCCAGCGAAATCTCCAGCCCCTCGGCCAGGCACACGAGCACGTCCAGCGTGGGTGCCGTCTGGGCGGTCTCCATGCGGTAAATCGTCTTTTTAGTAATATCGGCCGCATCGGCCAGCGCTTGTTGGCTCCAGCCCCGCGCCTCGCGCAACCGCCGTAGGTGCTGCCCGAACGCCTGAATGCTGGCAGGTTTCTTCATCTCCGCAAGCTCCGGCCAAGCAGCGCAGATTTTGTGGACATATGTTTCCCCTTTTGCAAGAAAGTGCGTAAGTTTGTGTTGCTGCTACTGCTTTAGCCTGGCAGCTCGTCACCCTTATGTGCTACCGTAAACACTTGCGCCAGGTGCGCCGCGCCCGTCGCCGGGCCAAGGTGCAGCAGCGGACGCTGCTTGCCCTGGAGTTAGAGGGCTTCGTAGCCCTCACCCTGCACACCGTCACCGAAACGCTGACCGTGCCCATCGAGCGGGAAGTGGGGGCGCAGGTCGCCGATACCCTGCGTGAAGCCTTACGTGAGCGCCGCCGCGCCCTCAAAACCGAGGCCGGGCAATTGCGGCGCGACGGGGGCGAAAACGCCTACCGACGGAGTAAAGCTCCGGCAGAACCAGTTGGCCAGTATCCGACGTGGACTACGGCAAACGCTACCGACCAGGCTCCACCGCCGGGCGAGGAGCGGGCCCTGCAAAGCTGACGAGCTCGGCCAGCGGAATCTCCAGCGCCTGGGCCAGCGAGACGAGCACGTCCAGCGTCACAGAATAACGGGCCGTCTCGATGCGGTAAATCGTGGGCTTGGACACATCCGCCACGTCGGCCAGCGCCTGCTGGCTCCAGCCCCGCGCCTCGCGCAATTGGCGCAGGTGCTGCCCAAAGGCCAGCAAAACCACCTCATTTTTCACCCCGGCAAGCTGGACCTAAAAATCAGCCGCCTTGTAATCACATATGATTACAATCTTCTTTTTCCCCTTACCTTGCGGCCGCTAGCGCCCCACTGCACTACCTGCATCCATGCCCCCTTCGCCCGACCCAACTCCCATCTGCATCCCCTACGCCCAGGCAACGCCGCACCAAATTTGCCTGGTCCTGGCCTACTCGATGGCGGCCCTACCGGAACACTTTCCGACGCTCAGCTTCGGTGCCTGGGCCGATGTGCTGCTTCAGCTTAAGCCCGATGTGTGGGTGGCCGGTGACGCCGTCTACCTCGACGACGAGGACCTCCAACACCTGACGCAGCGGCTGGCGGCCTTCTCGGAGCTGCCAGAGCTCGACCCGCCCATCTCCCCGGACCGCGCCGCCTACGTGTTCAAGCGCCTGTTCAACTACCAGGACGAGGCCCTGGAAGCCCTGCCGGATATGGCCGCGAACCCGCTGGCCTACGGCAGCCGCGTCTTTACGCTGGTGACCAATCTGGCGCTGGGCAACTCCGTGGTTGATGAACTCTTCCACGCCACGCACCGGGGACCGCAGGGGCGCCCCGGCCGCGTGGACCCGGCCCTGGCGCGCGCTACCGCGCACGAGCAGGTGCGCGAGCTGCGCCGCGCCCGCGGCGAGATGGGCTATAGCTAGCAACTTCCGGCTAGCTGCTGCCTACTCAGCCCGGGGGCGCCCTACCACCCTGCCTCCGGGTTGGGCTGTCTAACCGCTGCCTACCCCGCGTTACGTGGCCTCCCGCCCCGGAATACTTACCGACACTCCTGCTGCTCCATGCCTAAGCTTCGCATCCCCTCGCTACCCCTGGGGCTCACCCGCCTGTTTGAATTATCCATGACCTGGTCCTATGCTGGCCTGACGTTGAGGCTGGGCGGCCTGGCGGCCAGCCTGGTGTTCTCCTCAAACGCGCTGCCGGTGCTAGCCAAGTACCTCGTTATGCTCGTCACCATGGGCTGGCTGGCCCGGCTTTGCGAATCGGCGGGCCAGCGCTGGGGGTGGCTGGGCCTCGTGGGGTTCTTGGTGTTGGGAGCAGGCTTAGAGGTGAGCGCCTGGTGGCTGCGCTAGTATCCGGCGCACGCGGTGGGGCCGCCGGTAGCTACTTCAACCCGCAAGCCGGCTCACCCGGAGAAATCCGCCGGTGCTGACGCACAGCCTCGCCCACTTGCCCGCTGGTAGCGAAGCTACGGTTACCGGCCGGCTTACTCAGGCTATTGCTTCAGCTAACGCTGAGCTAAGTCGGTCCTACTGCGCTGCTTTCTGCATCGGCAAAATCCATCAATTCCCGCAGCGGTAGCTGGAGGGCCCGGGCCAGCGAAACCAGGACATCCAGGGTGGGCGCCCCCTTGGCGTGCTCAATCCGCTGCACGGTGAGCTTGGCCACATCGGCGTAATCCGCCAGGGCCTGTTGGCTCCACCCCCGCGCTTCCCGCAGCTTTCTCAAATGCACGCCGAAGGCCTCGACACTGGCCGGATTTTTCACGGCCGCAAACTCACCTCTACTGCCCAGCCTGCTGGTATAACATACTTATCCAAAACCGAATTATTTGCTACCTTGCGGCCCCAACTCCGGAACACCGCTTTACTCACTACAGTCCCCGATATGCCCGCTCTACCCCTCGGCGAACGCTTCCACCAGCTCCGGACTACGCTGGCCGCGGAAGCGTACGACCCGAAAGCCTGGCCCCGCGCCCGCGTGGCCCGCGAGGCCGGCGTGTCAGGCGCGGCGCTCGCCCAACTGGAAGACACCGGCCGCAGCACGGCGGCTAACCTGGCCGCGCTGCTGCGCTTCTACCAGGACCAGGGCTTTAATCTGGCCTGGGTGCTGGCTCCCGACAACGAGGGGATTCCGCTCCACGCTTTCCGGGACATCTTCGAGGATGAGGCCCAGCGGGAAGCCGGCTACCAGCTGAACCGTGTGCACCGCCTGCTGCAACCGGCCGCAGCCGCACTCGACGCGGGGCAGCCGCCCACCCCCGAAGTCCTGCGTCCGCTCCTGGAACAAGTCCAGCAGGGGATTCACCAGGCGCTCGTTCACTTGCTACCCCCTATCCGGTTGGTTCTCAGTGCGGCCGATTTAAGCGAATACCAACGGCGACTTCCCCCCGTGCGGGCGGCCGCGGCCGGGTGGCGCTCGGCCGCGGTGCACGTGGTACCCTACCACTATTACGAGGCCGGCGAGTCCCTCCCGCGCTGCGGCAGCCCGGCTTATTACCTGACCTATGACCCCGGGCTGGAGTTGGTCTCCGACTCCATTAAATGCCCCTACTGCCGGGTGCAGGTGGGCGAGAGCCGGGAATATCCCGGCTTAGCAAGCGCGGCAGTATGGAACGAGCAGGGGCTGTTCTAGCTGACCGGCCACCCCGTCAACTAGTCGCCTTGCTTCTTCGCCCGCCTAATGCCCTACCCCCTGCCGCCGGCACCTGGTAAGCTGCTAGCAAGTAATTCTCTTTTCCTTATTCCCCTTACGTAACTGATGCGCCTACCCATTTACGCCTACTTCCCAACCCTGGCCGTTCTCGCCGGGAGCCTACTCAGCAGCTGCTCCTCCGCTGACTCCAACTCCACCCCGGCGACCCCTAAAACCGCGGCGGCTCAGTTCCCGTTCGGGGCCAAAGTTGACTCGCTCAATGGTATCGCCGGCCACACCTTCGGCCAGCCGGTGAGTGCCTTTCCTAAGATGCGGCTACTGCCGATTAGCCCTGGGGAACTGTCACGAACCTACTCCGAAGAGGAAGTTGCCGGCGCCAAGGCCACCGGCTGGTTTGGCAAGCACCGTCCCCAGGTACCGACCCAGCTCTACTGGTTTTTGGACGACAAATTCTCCCAGTTTCGGGCGGTGGGCGACGCGGCCACGCTGCGGGCCGAGGCCATCTATTTATTAGGACCGGGCCAAGCCCAGGGGCAGTATCAGCTCTTCTGGGATGGTAGTCGGGCCCGGGCCGTGTTTTCGGAACAAGCCCGGGGCTTTGGGCGGGAAGGTACCCTGGACGTGCTCAGCAAGCCCCTGGAAGCTGAATTGGCGGCCAAGAAACAGGCTCTGCTCAAAGCCGACAATGACGAGTAGGGTTCCTCTCGGGCTTACGTTCAGGTCTTTTAACGCCTTCCCTAACCTACCATTGCTCTACGCCTTTCCTATGAAGCGTTTTTACTCCTGGGGCCTGGTCGCCCTACTGCTCGACCTGGCCTGTCCGCAGTCCACTCGGGCGCAAATCGTGGGCAAGTCCGTGCCAGCCTTTACCACGGCCGCCGGCACCCTCATCCGGCCCGGTGATACCCTGCGCCTGGGCCGCGGCACGCTGCCCAATGGCGACTTCCAGTACGTGTTCGTGCCGGACAACGTGTTTACGGGCAGCAAGCAGCAGAATTTTACTTCCCAACTGAGTAACCTCTGGGTGCGGGTGAAGGATATCCGGGTGCAGCGCTCGCGCAATTTTGGCGAGAAAACCGTCGCCGTCGTGAAAGCCAACACGCTGAACGGCTGCGTGGATTTGAACGCGGCCGAAGCGGCGGGGGAAATTATCACGGCGCACACGCGTACTGCCGCAGTCTCCGCCGCCGCGCCCGCCAGCGCCGCCCCGCCCCTGAGCACGGCCGACGAGCTGCTCAAGCTCAAAAAGCTTTACGACCAGAAGGTGCTGACCAAAGCCGAGTACGACGCGCAAAAGGCGAGGCTGCTGAAATAGCTCCGGTGGTCCAGCCCACCGCGCCGCTGACTCTGGCCTCGGTTAAAAGTTTGGTACAGACCCAGCACCAGCCAAGAAAGGTCGCTCAAGTCGGGTAGGCAGTGGCCTTCCACCCGGCTTCTTCCTCCGTTCCCCAGGTTCGCTAATCAGCCTTTTGGGGCCATAACCCTAGCTGATAGGCGGCTTGGTTCCGGTTATCGACTTCGATTTGCGGGCCGCTTGTTTTTGTTTATCCCGCTTAATCCACTCGCTGATGCGGGCAAATTCCTGCTCCGAAGGCTGCCGGCCAGTTGTGTAAAAGTCCACGTTTTTGGCTTCCTTAATCATGGCTGAAAGGTGTTGCTGTTGAGGAAAGTGCTGGTTGATGCGCTGCTCGGCGGCTTTTAGGTTTAGTGCCCTAACGCTTCCAAAGAGGCGAGGCGCGCCCAGCGCTTTTTGGTAGCGTGCCAGGAGCTTGGTTTTATTTTCGAAGAAGACGCAGCTGCCGTGGCTCCTATCAAACGATAGTTTGCAAGCAAAGGCCGCTGGATTACCCGGTACGCATAGCTGTACTTTCCCGGGGCTCCGGTTAAATCTACTGCCGCAATCTGGCGCAGGCGCTCGACGACGCTCACGATTTTCTCAAAGGTACGGTTAAATCTACTGCGTTCGAGGAGACGCGTAAACATCCGGTCACTAAGGTCCTGCAACTTAACGAGCGCTTGCGTGATAGCCACCTTATCAATTATCACCAGCTGCTAAATAATCTGGGGCGCATCAAAAGGTATGGGGCACCCCCACTTTTCGGTTGTCCCAGGCGACAACCGAGCGAATCGCCGCTCTACTTAGGAACTGCCTGCCCCATAACTCTGGGTGCGCTTCCAACATAATATCTACCCGCTAAAATCCCGCTTTCAGCAGTTTTCAGGGCTGTTTTTTAATAAAACGTCCGTATACAAATGCCGCCCTAGGCAACCTCGCGGCGCAGCAGCAGGACATGGCGGCCGCCTGCCGCTACTATGCGGTGGTAATGGACAAGGCCGGTAAGCACGAGCCGCAGTATCAGGAAGCCCGCGCCTATCTACGCCGGTATGGCTCCGCCAGAAAGTTATTATAACCTAGCTCTTTCCTTCACTAGCTCTTTCCTTCATTTATGCACCTACACCTACTCTTCTCACTTCTGTTGTGCCTGCTACCAGCTTTACCGAGCCAAGCCCAACAGCCCCAACCGCTAACCTCGCCCGGCTACACCATCGAGGGCCGCGACCCACGCCTGGCCAGCCGGCACGTGTACCTATTGGCGGCCGAGCGTCCCAGCCATACCCAGCCATGGCCCGCGCTGGACTCAACCCAGGCCGATGCCACGGGGCACTTCGTGCTGCACGGCCGGGTGCCCGCTCCCGATGTGTACTGGCTGCGCCTTGACAAGCAGCGCGTGCTACAACCCGTGCCGCTGGCAGGTCGGCAGGAGCACCTCAACGGGTCGGTGGAGCTCGCCCCAAGCAGCACCCGCCAAGCGCCGGTCTACCAGCTGCACCTGAGTGGCTCGCCGGAAGTGGAGTGGCTGCAAGCTCTGCTGCCCTACGGACTGCTGCGCAACCAAGCGGCTGCCGCCAACGACAAGCACCTGCGCCAGTTACAAGCCCAGCTGCGCCAGCGGACCGGTTCGTACCTGGCGCCCTACGTGGCCTTTCACTACCTGCGCCTGCACCCCAGCGCCCGGCCGCTACTCGACTCGCTCACCACGCGCTTTGCCCGCGAACAGCCTGCCTGCCCCTACCTGCCGCGCCTGCGCGAGCTGCTCGACAAGGCCCCTACCCTGGCAGTCGGAGCGCTGGCCCCGGACTTTACCCTTACCGACCTGCACGGGCAGTCCGTGGCCCTGAGCAGCCTGCAGGGTCGCTACGTGCTGGTCGATTTCTGGGCCTCGTGGTGCAAGCCCTGCCGGGCCGAGAATCCGCACGTGCTCGCCGCCTACCAGCGCTTCCGTGACCAGGGCGTGGGCTTCACGGTGCTCAGCGTTTCGCTTGACGAGAAGCCGGGCGCCTGGCAGCAGGCCGTGCAGCAGGATGGGCTGCCCTGGACGCAGGTGGCCGACCTGCAAGGCCTGCGGGGACCAACCGGAAACCTGTACCAATTGGTGGGCATTCCGGCCACCTTCCTACTCGACCCCGAGGGGCGCATCGTGGCTAAAGACCTGCGCGGGGCCGACCTCAAGCAGGTGTTAGCCCGCCACCTGAACTAGCGGTAGCTTCCTGCCCGCTGCCCGCCAGTCGCCGGGCTCGCGCCACCCGGGCCTAATCTCCGGACGAAGCGAAACCAGTACTTGCCGCCGCCTCGCACCAGCTGCCAGCAACGTGCAAAAGTCAGAGTAAATAGCCGATTTAAACGCTGCTGCACACCCGCACTGAATATAACTTTACCATTAATCAGCTCACTATTTTTCCGATGTCCGATTATAAACTATCCAAGAACCTAGCAGCTGATTTTCCTTCCATCCTAGCGTCTTATTGACGGATGAGACAGGTAACTAACTGCTAGTCGCGGCGGGGTAGACGCTGAGCCATACTACGCAACAAGCCCGGTGCTACGGTAGCACCGGGCTTGTTGCGTAGCACCAATCGAGCGGGTTCTAATCCCACTCTATTTCCTCATCCTTGTCTTGACTTGGTTGCTCGATGATTTGCGTGGGGGATGCGCCGGTCCGGGGATTCTGCTCCCAGCTGCCAGCGTCTTGCGGCCGCTCAGCTGTTTCGTTTTTAGCAGCGGCGGCGTCGGTGGCCGCCTGTTGGGCCTTTCTTGTTTCTTCCTCCTGGGCCGCCTGTTCCTGCGCGGCCCGCTGCGCGCGCGCTTGTTCAGCAGCCTGTTCCCGAGCCAGGCGCTCCTGCTCGGCCACGCGCTCCTTTTCACGAGCCTCGGCGGCTTGCTGCGCTTCTACCTGTCTCTTGGCCTCGGCTAGTGCTTTCCGGTCGGCCTCCTCCAGTTCCGCTATCAGGGCCCGGCCCGCCGGCGTGACCTGCACTTGCTCCCGGTAAAGCGCCACTTGCTGTTCCGCCTCCAAAACTTTACCGTAGCGTATTTCCGCTACCAGGCCGTAATCACCGGCCTTCTCCGCCTGGTCAGCCTGCACGCGCAGAGCCGCTGGTACTGGCCAAGCCTGGCGCAGGTCGTCCATTTGCTGAGCCACTAGGTCCTGGCCCCGTTGCAGCAGGTCGGCTGGCAGCGCACCCTGCGCGACCTGAAGCAGCACCTTGTCAAGCTCGGCGGCGTGACGCTCCCGCTCGGCCTGGGCCTGGCTGGTTTCCTGCTTCACTTCGTCTTGCGCGTTCTTCGCTTCACTGCGTGCCGCATCAGCCTTTTGGAGCGAATCGCCCGCCCAGGTGCGCGACCGCTCCGACTCCTCGGCAGCCCCTGACGCGGCTACGGCTACCGCACCAACCGTTCCTAGCCGCTTGTTTGCGGCCTCCACCTGGCGGGCGATTTCCGCATTGATTTCTTCCTGCTGTTTGGCTCGCCACTCTTCGAGGCCCTTGCCGAACAAACTCCGGGGAGGGGTGGCCAGCACGAAGGGCTGCGGCTCAATCGGTTCTACCAGGGGGGCTATTTCCGCCGCTTTCTCGCCCCCCAGGGCGTACATCTGCCGCATCGTTTTGTGTTCTGCCCGGCTGCCCTTGATACCCCGCTCCAGACCAAACGGCTGCATGGCTTCCGCGAAATCCGTTTGCAGTTGCGAGAGCGTCTGGGGGGAAAACATGTCGCGGGCCGACAGCCTGGCCCCCTTGCTATTCTCCAAATTTACTTCGCCGGCCAGTCCCCCGTCCTTGCCTAGAATAGGCACCACGAAGCACTGAAAATGCGGGGTCTTCTCATCCTGGTGCAGCTTCATGGCGACCAGGTTATCGCCCCATTCCCGCTTGGCCCAGGCCAGGGTTTGCTTTTCCCACTCGCTGCCCCGCATGTCGGCTGCCTCCCCCGACTGCTTGTCCCGCTGCCAGATTTCCGCCGTTGGCCCGGCCGTTATCAGCACCTCTACGCACAGTACTGCCCCCTCCTTGGGCTTGCCCAGTCCGGCTTCCGCCATCCGCTTATCCACCAATTTTACCATTGCCTGGTTTTCGGTATTCAGGTATTCCTGATTCATATCGCGCCTGGAATCATCCGCATTGGGGGTGGATTTGCTGCGGTCGTTATGGGCTTGACGCTGCCCGATGCCTTGCCTAGTTTTTATCTTTTCGATGCGAATGATTGCGTGTGCCATGGGAGCAGAATGAGTGGTTGTAGGCATGATAAGATGTGTTAATTAAGTTGCTGTCAGTTGCAGAGGGGCGAGTCGAGGACGAATATGGGCAGCAAATTTTTGGCCTTTGTATAGTGTGTTACATCCCACTCACCCAAAACTGGCTAAAATCCGCCGCCTTGCCCCCAAAACCCTTTGTCCTACCCAAGATATGCCCACCAACCTGAACTACCAAATCATCCCGCTCAACTACCCATTCTTGGCCATCTCCCCAATCACCCTTACCCAGGTCTGACAACCTACATCATGCCCTCCCGCGTCCTTTCATCAGTTCTCCCCCACCCTGATTCAGCTAAATCAAGTACCCTTCAAGAATATACCAATACCTGACGAGACCACTCATTGAAATCCGTTAAGTCCTAAATATCCTTAGCCGCCTTTGAACATTCATTAAGCTGAAAACTCATTAGATTAACTACCTCCTAAAGGCTGGCAGTCATAAATCTCTCTTTTAATAAGCCCCTCCCCCACCTAATCGTTATCCCCACCAAGCCTTCCTCGCTCCTTCTGCCAGCCGTTCTCTCTCTTAACCCTTCATTGAGCTTATAAACATAATATTTTTAATATTAAATGTATTAGATTTATTAATTACACCCATCTTTTACCTTCAAGCCTATATTAACCTTAGACCGCTCCCCCACCTTTAAATTATACAATTCTTATCGCTTAACCACGCACCGACTTTACCCTATACCGACTAGGCATAAAGCCAGCCTCATCTCCTAAACCTGGTACCCGTCCCGATAAGAAAACGTGCCTTTTGCTCCTTTAAATTTTCTTCCCGCTACCCCGACAACCAGCCTTGCTATCCGTATTTGCCCCCCCGCCTTCCGCTACCTACCAGCAAAATAGTTACTCGTACCCATGCCCCATTTTTAGGATTTCCTTCCTCCGGGTACCACCTTTTCCCCCACTGCCTTTACGCTCGTGGTAGCCGGCCCTGTTGAATACGTTGCCGCCGCTCCTGCTCCCGCTCCTTCACCTGGTCCGGACGAGTCTCTACTGGGTCTGTACCGGCAAAAAGCAAGTCCAGGGCTTCCTGTAGTGCCTGCTTTTGAGAATAGGTGTAATCACCCCCGGCCCGACGAGCATGCACATAATCCCGCAGCCGCTCCAAATGACGTCGGCTCAACACAAAGGTTTGGCGAGCATCCCCAGTTAAAGTAGCTGCATCCCTTCTGTCCAAATCCTCCGAAGAAGTAGTGTTACTGTTTGTACTACCGTTATCAATGACACCTGGATTATCAGTATTACTAGTGTTACCTTTTTTTTCAGCACGACTAGTTTTTAGCTTGGCCTCCCCGCTATCCGTACTACCTGCGTTACTATTGTTACCTGGTACAACAGTATTACCAGTGTTATTGAAATCAGAAGCAACAGAGGGAATTACGACGGGAATAATTGCAGGCTGGGGGTCATCGCTCAAGTCGAAAAAGTCCCGTTCCGAAGCTGGCTTAGCTGAAACAATTGAAACGGGCGCGGGCAAATTTTTGAAGGTCTTAGCCATGAGTACTAGTCGGAATAAGGAGGAGTAAGTTAGCGGGTCAGCAGTTCGGTTACCAGCTCCGCATAATCAGCTGCCCCAGCACTGTGACTAGCGTAGGTAAAGATGTCTTTGCCAAAATGCGGTGCCTCCCCCAGCGCCACACTCTCCCGAATTACGCCCTTTAACAGCAAGTCAGGGTACTGGCCACGCAGCGTTTCGGTCGTCTCCCGGTGCAGGATTTTATGCTTGTTGTAGCGGGTAAAGAAGAGGCCACCAATCGTCAGTTCCGGATTCAACCGCCGTTGCATGCGCTTGACCAGATTTAGAACTTTTTCCAGACCGTCGACCCCGTACATCTGGGCTTCCAATGGGATATAAAGAGCTTGGGCGCAGGCGTAGGCATTGAGCGTAACCAGTCCCAGGCCGGGGGGGCAGTCCAGCAAAATGTAGTCGCTCTGCTCCCGCAGTGGCTCCAGTAATTCTTTGAGCAAAAACTCCCGGTCTACCTCATCCCCTTTCGCCTTATCAAAGCCTGAAAGCGCGGGTGAGCCGGCTACCAGCGCCAGGTTCTTCTGGAGCGGGTACACTTCCAGCTCGTATTCGCCGAGTAAAGCGCCGTACACGTTTTTTTCGGCGGCTACTATTCCTAGGCCCTTCGTCAGGTTAGTCTGCGGGTCCAGGTCGACCAGGATAACTCGCTTCCCTGCTCGGGCAAGCCCCGCCCCAATATTGGCCGTGGAAGTAGTCTTGCCTACCCCTCCTTTCTGATTAGTAATTGCGAGAATCTTGCTCATAGTGCAAAGATACTTTGGGGCTACCTAGATAAGTGTTACCTATGTTATCAATATTACCCGGATTATTTGCACTACTAGAATTATCAGTGCATCCGCTCTTCAATAGCTTAGCTGACAGGGCTTGGATTGGTAGTCCATCCGCTGGTTCGCCTTACCCAAAAGCGTGCAGTTTTAACCGGGTACCGACACTTCTACCACAAGTCACGACCGTGTCTTACTCAGCATAAGAGTCCCTCCACCATGATGCTGATATCGCTGGTCCGCCCCCAGTACCAGTGGACTGGCAAAAGAACCCACGCTAAATCCACAGGATAGGCGCCGGTGTTACCTCCGGCTCCATCGGCAGCTACTACCTTTCAGCTCTCTTTTCCTTCTTTGGTATGGCTCAAAACGACACGACTGCGCGGATGGTGGGGCAAGCCACTGCCTCTGGGGAACGCAACAAAGCCCTCCTGCCGTCGCTGCGTAATTGGTGCCAGCACTTACGCCTGGCGGACTGCTCCGGCGGCTTAGTAGCCCAACTAGCTCAACTGCCTATCGAAGTAGAACTTTCCTGCCCCCACGCCCCGCACACGGTCCGCTCTACTAACCTGGAGCGGAGTGGCCGTGCCTTTATCCTGGACTGCTGCGCGGGCTGCCCCTCGCACCAGGAGCTATTTCCGAAGAATTTTGGGCGGACCGTGCTCGCCCAGCAGGCTCAGGACCAGCAGCAGCAAGAAGCGCAGCAGCAGACGGCGCGCCAGCAGGAACTCCAGGCGGAAATCAATGCCCTGCTTGCCCAAGAGCAGTCGCAGGCCGATACGAAGACCTTGTCGATTCTGCACCTGGTGGAGGAATTGGGTACTGGGCAACGGGGCCAGACGGCCGCTACCGTGCGGGAAGCCGCCGGCCTGTCGCCGCAGTTTTTCAGCCCGGCCGCGCTTAACTACCTCTCCCTTTTCCTGGAAGACCCCGCTGGCGCCACCCTGCTCGACGCCTTCCGCCTGGCATGGTGGGAGGGCAAGCCTTGCCTGGCTTCGCCCGGCAGCAAGTGCTCCGCATCCTGCGGCAGGGGCCGCACCTGGACGCAGCCGCTAGCGTACTCAACTTAGCGCTGGCCCCAACTGAACTGCCGGCTTACGCGGCCGACCTTACTACCCTGCTGTCCCGGCTGGCGTACGGGCAACGGGCCGGGCGTGGTGAGGCGGCGCCCGGCTACCCCCAGGTGCTGGAGCCGGTGCAGCGCCTGGCCCGCGCCAACTCGGGAGCTGCGCAGCGTTTGCTGGCAGCGCAGGTGCAGCTGACTAGTCAGGCGGACCGGCTCCGGGTGCAAGCCTTTTTGCAGGAGCTGCTGGCCGTGGCCCCAACGCTCGTCTTACCACTCACCGAGCTGGTGGTACAGTCGCTGGAGTTTATGGAAGATGGCTATGGCGACTCGGCCGACCGGGCTACGCTGCGCACCCTGGCCGCCTGCTACCGGCAGGCCCCGGACCCCACGCTGGCGACAATTCAGCGGGTGCGCGCCACGCTGTCGGATGCTGGGCAGGTGGCGCTGCTGGGTTTCAGCGGCCGGGCCCTGGCTGAGGAGGAATTGCTCCTGCCGGCCCACGCTACGTTGCTGGCCGGGCAGCTGGTGGCCGACCTGGCCGCGGCTCCTCTGGCCGCGCCACGCCACCAAGCGCTGGTCAAGGCAATCGACCGGGCCGCGCACCGCGCACCGGTCCACTTCGCGCCCCATTTCGAAGCCCTGCTAGGCTTGCTCATCGCGGCCAGCGACCAGTACCACGCGTTTACGCAGCACCAGGCCGCCTTGCACCCGGCTACACCTACCCTCACTTACTTCTATGGCGGGTAATCTCCCAGCGGGCAATCCCCTGGCTGGGCTACCAGTGCTGCAAGTCGAGCAGCTGCGCCTGCAGCGGCAGCGGCACCTGCGGCAGACGGAGCATATCGTGCGCCAGGTACTGCGCGCCGACACTACTACGCTGCACCTAACGGTGCTGCAGGTACTAACCGGCCTTGCCAGCCAAACGCAGGGGTTTACCAAATCCCGGCTGCTGGCGCTGCTCCAAGGCTCGCTGCCCGACCCGGTGCGCACGGCGGCGATAGTACCCGCTATTTATACCTACTTGTTTGAAACGGCGGATACCACGGGCAGCCTGCGCCGCGAAGCCATGCGCTACGTGGAATACCGGCCTTGGTTAAAAGTTTGGTACCGATGTTACATCACCATTAGGTCAGCCGAGAGTTCAGTACAATCCCTGACCGGCGAACTGCTGCGCTCCTGAATACAAAAAGGCCCTTGGCGATGTGCCAAGGGCCTTTTTGTATTCAGCAATCGAATGACTAGTTAGCCGGTGCGGGGGCCGCAGGCAAGGCTTTTATTTGGGCGGTTGTGGTGCTTTTCTTGGCACAGCAGGCATCTCCTTTGACGCAGACGGCCTTGCTGGCCAGCTTTTTGTCTTTTTTGCTAGGCTTGCCGTCTTGGGCAGCGGTGGTGCCGACAACGGCGAACAGGGCGAGGGCAAACAGGGTATTTTTCATAAACAGGGATTTAGGAGGTGAACAAGAAGAGGGCATTGTGGCAACAAAACACATTCAGCGTTAGCCCGGTCGCTTAGCCGCAGCAGCTGCCAAAGCCTTGCGCCTGAATCGGCGGGCAGGGCACAGAGCCGTAGGAGCAGTACACGCAGCAGTCGCCGGCCAGCGGCTTCAATACCGTGTGGCAACTCGTGCATTCGTAGAACCACTGGCAGGCGTCGATGGGCATCTGTTCGGCTTGCGCGTGCTGGCAGACCGGGCAGGTCAGGACGGAAGTCAGGAGGGGGGCTTGGGTTTCAGTGGGGAGCATGAGCAGGAGAATTAGAGCATGTAGACAATATCGGACGCACTGGTGGGGTAGGCAAAGACCAGCTTTTGCAGTTCGCGGGCCGGCAGCTTGGCGTGCATGGCCACGGCGAACAGATTAATCACCTCGTCGGCGTTGGGGCCGAGCAGGTGCGCGCCGAGCACCTGACCGCTGCCTTCTTCCACCAATACCTTGTAGGCCGAGACGGGTTCGCGCAAGCGCCGGGCGGTAAACCAGTCGGTGGTGAGTTCGCTTTTGGCGG